>Ga0207901_1000008_pt1 | contig 262556 bp, 234 predicted proteins | sample LinPmetageLP46_FD_184057 | JGI IMG/M metagenome (GOLD analysis project Ga0207901, IMG submission 184057) | Marine viral communities from the Pacific Ocean - LP-46 (SPAdes) | ecosystem: Environmental > Aquatic > Marine > Oceanic | place: Pacific Ocean | collected 2011-06-12
CGGAATATTTCATGACTTCCGGGTCGCTCAGAATTTCAGTGAGCACCGGAACGTCTTGGTGGCATAGCTGCCTTGCAATCAATCTTTCCGTTTCAAACAATTGCACCGAATTCTCCCTGTGCATAACAGCGTATTAGGCTGCATTCCTCATTATTCCAAGCTTAGACGTCTTCGTTTTCACGCGTCGTTATTACGCTTTTCCTAAGCAACCTAACCACAAAACTAGCCCAAAACCAGACAATTACCAGTGTGGGCGCGTCAAATTTCGTAATATCACCGCGTAATAACGAAGCGGTCACGCGAATACGAAACATCAGTGAGTGCGGTCATAAAAAAGGCCCGAAGCGCAAACTCCGGGCCTTTCTGTTTACCTATCAATCACTACCTTAGCCACACTTACTATCCCCACAAGACAAGCAAGTCGCACAACCATCCATCACAATCACCGCCTTGGTGCTGCACTTGCCGCACATGGTGGAGTTGGGCGGGAAGTCGCCGGCTTTGTCGTCGTTGGTGGCTTTGGCGTTGTTGGCTTCAAACTCCGCACGCTTTTCGGCGAGGATGCGCTTGGTGGTTTCGCTCATTTCCTCGCTTTCCATCAGGCCTACGGCCTTCAGGTGCTTCTCGATAACGGCACCGATTTCAGCTACCAGGGAGGGCATGAATACGCCGCCCTTTTTGAAGTAGCCGCCGTTGGGGTCGTATACGGAGCGCAGCTCTTCCACCAGGAAGGTCAAATCGCCGCCTTTGCGGAATACCGCAGAGATTACGCGGGTGAGGGCGATTACCCACTGGAAGTGCTCCATGGATTTGGAGTTTATGAACACTTCGTACGGCTGTCGGCTTTCGTGGTCTGTGTCTTCGTTCAGCAGGATGTCGTTAATGGTGATGTACATCGCGTGCTCGGCCACGGGCGGCTTGATCTTGTAGGTGGTGCCTACAAGAAAGTCCGGCCGCTCGATGTACTCGTTCATTCTAACGAGCTGGGTTTCCGGCTGTGCCGCTACTTGCGGTTCGCTGGGCGCGTCGGTGTTGGCTTTTTTCACCCGGTAGCCGACGATTTTATTGCTGATTTTAACTGTCATGTCTCTATGTCCTGTGTCGGTGTTCCGGATCAATACTTTCCGTAGGTGCCTTCTTTCAGCGCGTCAAACAGGTTGGCGGCGGTATGCATCTCGCCATCGTACTCTACCTGTTCGTTGCCTTTCAGCTCCACCTTGCTGCCGTCGTCGAGGGTGAACTCGTAGAGGGTGTTTTCAAGGTCTGTTTCTTTAACCAGTACGCCCTGGAAGGCTTCCGGGTTAAAGCGGAAGGTGGTGCAGCCTTTCAGGCCCATGTCGTAGGCGTAGAGGTAAATGCTCTTGAAATCCTTGTAGGCGAAGTCGGTAGGTACGTTCGCGGTTTTGGAAATCGAGGAATCTACCCACTTCTGTGCGGCGGCCTGGATATCTACATGCTGCGCCGGGCTTACGTCATCCGAGGTGGTGAAGTAGCTGGGCAGCTTTTTGTCTTCTTCGTCTGAGAAGGGCATAGCGCCTGGGTTAACCAGGTGGCGGTAGGCCAGCAGCTCGAAGGAGAACACGTCGACTTTTTCTTTAGTCTTGCGGCCTTCGCGGATTACGTTACGGGCGTAATGGTGCGAGAAGCTTGGCTCAATACCGTTACTGGCGTTGTTGGCCAGCGACAGGCTGATGGTGCCAGTGGGGGCAATGGAGGTGTGGTGGGTAAAGCGGCCACCTTTCTCTGCCAGTGCTTCTACCAGCTTGGGCTCAACCTTGGCAATTTCCTGCATGTAGCGGCTGTACTTGGCGTGCAGTACGCGGCCTGGCAGTTTGTCGCCGAGCTTGTAACCGTCTTTCGACAGTTGTGGGCATTTGCCCAGCATTTTCGGGGTAATTTCGAAGTCTTCGTTCATAACCGGGGCTACGCCTTTCTCTTCTGCGAGAGAAAGCGACTGGCGCCAGCCTTCCACGGCCATTTCTTTAACAACTTCTTCTGTGAACTGTACAGATTCTGCCGAGCCATAAGGCATGCGCAGCATGGCGAGGGTTGAACCCAGGCCCAGAATACCCATGCCGTGGCGGCGCTTGTTGGTAATTTCGTGGCGTTGTTCGGCCAGGGGCAGGCCGTTGATTTCTACTACGTTGTCCAGCATGCGGGTGAAGATGCCCACAACCTTGCGGTACTTTTCGTAGTTGAAGCTGGCTTTGTCGGTAAACGGGTAGTCTACAAACATGGTCAGGTTCACAGAGCCCAGCAGGCAGCTGCCGTAAGGGGGCAGGGGCTGCTCGCCACAGGGGTTGGTGGCGCGGATGTCTTCACAGAACCAGTTGTTGTTCATCTGGTTAACTTTGTCGATCAGGATGAAGCCAGGCTCTGCGTAATCGTAGGTGGAGGTCATGATGGTGTCCCAGATGAACTGGGCTTTCAGGGTGCGGTAAATACGGCACGCCACCTTGCCTTCTTCGTTAACCACATAGCCGGTCAGTACCGGGAAGTCGCGATACACGAACTTGCTGGTGTCTGTAAGGTCCAGGCCTTCTTCTTCTGCTTCCTTCTGGGTAACGGGGAAGGAGAGGTTCCAGTCGCTGTCGTTACGAACGGCTTCAATGAAGTCTTCGGTGATCAGCAGCGAGAGGTTGAACTGGCGCAGGCGACCGTCTTCGCGCTTGGCCTGAATAAAATCGATGACGTCCGGATGGTGTACATCAAACGTGGCCATTTGGGCACCACGACGGCCACCGGCTGAAGACACGGTAAAGCACATGCGGTCGAAGATATCCATGAAGGACAGCGGGCCAGATGTGGTGGCACCGGCGCCAGCTACGTAGGCACCTTTAGGGCGCAGGGTAGAGAACTCGTAACCGATACCACAGCCTGCCTTGAGGGTTAGGCCTGCTTCGTGGTTTTTCTCCAGGATGTCGTTCATGGAATCCTGAACAGAGCCAGATACGGTGCAGTTAATGGTAGAGGTTGCTGGCTTGTGCGCTTCGGCACCAGCGTTGGAGGTAATCCGGCCAGCAGGAATGGCGCCGTTCTTGAGGGCCCAGGCAAAGCTTTTCATGTGCTCGGCGCGCACATCTTTGTTTTCTACCTGCGACAGAGCAACGGCAACGCGGTGGTAAGTGGCGTTGATGTCCTTATCTACGGCTTCGCCGGTCTTGGTTTTTAGCTGATATTTGCTGGTCCAAATATCGAGCGAAGTGTCCTGCATCGGAATTGTTGTAACCACTGCCTCTGCCTTAGCGTTCATTGCCACCCTCAATCTTCAAGTATTTCGGTTGTCGGTGACACCGTGTGGCGGTGCCATACCTCTGTAAAGCGCTGGAAGCACCTGCATAGGTGCTAGTACCAGTAAAATCACTATATGTGGGTTTATTTTCGGTGAGTATAACAGGATATAGTGGTTTGTGAATTTAAGCGGGACTATTGATAACTGGTTTTTGGCAAAAAAAATCAATGGAAAATGGCTTGCAAGAAGGAAAACTCCGGCAAATCCGGTGCTTGAGGCAAGAATCTCTGAGGCTGAGCTTGGGGAGGAGAATCGGCACACCCATTAGCCAGCCCAAACAAGGCACGGCAATCCTCCGCTGTTTACTAGGCAGGCCCACGAATATGAACTATAGATGGTAATAGTGGTATGACTTGTACATAAAACGCACAACCTACCGATGAGCTAATCCGATATTCGGTACGTCGCAGGGAGAAGAGCATGGCTGGAAAATTTTCACGAAGGGCATTGCTGCGCGGAACCGTGCTCGGTTCCGGTGCCCTGGTCTTGGGGGCTCCGGTTGTTTCTGCCCAAGGGCAGGAGAAAGTTATTCGTTGCGGTGTGGTTACGTCGCTTTCCGGAGACAACCGGTTTGGTGGCAACCTTACCCGCCGGGGATACGATTTGTGGGCGGAGGAAATTAATAAACTCGGTGGTATAGAGATAGCGGGTCAGCGCTATCCGGTAAAAATGTTTTACGGTGATGCTCAATCACGCCCGGCCTCGGGTGCTGACGCTGCAGTGCGGTTAATTATTCAGGACAAGGTTGATGTGTTGTTTGGGCCCTATACGTCGGGCGTAACGCTCGCCGTTCAGCCAATCAGCGCGAAATACCAGGTGCCGATGATCTCAGGCTCGGCGGAGTCGCCCAATGTTTGGCTGTCGAAGCCGGCTTTCAACTTCGGCATGATACCGGCTGTGGATCTTACTTCTGATAAATCGATCAAGGTACTTGCCGAGAACCTTGGTTCGAAGGCGAAATCCGTGGCAGTGGTTGGTGTCGATGAGCCTTTCTCCAAAGAGACCGCAGAAGGCTTTCGCCACGGCGTGCAAGAAGCAGGTCTGGAGCTGAAGCGTTTCGAGCTGTTCCCGGCCAACGCGGATCTTACCCCCATTATCTCCAAGCTCAAGGATGACAATCCTGACATTGTTGCCGTTGGCGGTCATGAAAGTGTCTTTATAAATTTCGTCAATGCGGCGGTGTCTCTCGATTACCGGCCGAAAGCACTCATCATGCATTACGGCGTAACCTCGGCTGCCTTCATTAATCAGTTAGGTGAAAAAGCCAATGGCGCGCTCGGGGTGTCAGTGTGGACAGCGGGGCTTCCTTACCGTGATGACTTGTTCGGTACCGCCAGCGACTATTCCGAGCTTTCGTTTGCGCGGTGGGGTACCCATCCAGACTATACCGAGGCAGGGTGCTCTGCCAGTGGCCTGGTGCTGCAGGACGCGGCCCGTCGACTTGGTAAAGCACCGCCGTGGGATCAGAAAACCCGGGTGGAGTTGACGAAAGCCATTGAAGAAACCGATATTGAAACCTTCTATGGCCCTGTCGCTTTTGCAAAGGAAGGGGATCACTTTCACAACAATATCAAGCCGGTACCCGTAGTTGTTCAGATCAAGGACGGCAAGGTTGTGCCCGTTGCCCCGAGCAGTGCAGCGGAAGGAGAGCTGCAATACCCCATGCCCGGTGCGTCCTGACCAAGCCGGAATGTGGTAGTTCAAGACGGCACGCCCTCTGGATACGACAGGAGCGTGCCGTTTAAGGAAGCAGCAAACACCTTTCAGGAGCGGCGCCTTGGATCTATTTCTGCAAACCATCATGAATGGGGTTTTGATAGGCGGGATATTGATCTGCCTGACCATTGGTTTTCAGCTGACGTTCGGCGTATTGCATGTTATCGATTTCGCGGTCGGTGGATGGGCGATGCTGGGTGGGTATGCCGCGTACTGGTTAGTGGCATTGGCGGGTATTGATCCGTTCATCAGTATCTTTCTTGTGTTCGTTCTGTTCGCCCTTATTGGTCGGGCAGTAGGGCCTTTGATCTATCACGTGCGAACCAGTCGTTACGCCCGGCCAGATCTGATGGCGCTGGCCTTTACCTTTGGCCTTTTCCTGCTGATGCGCGGCGGCGCGCTTTGGCTATGGTCTTATAACAGCCGAAACGTAGAATCCGTCTTTTCCGGAGAGTTTTTAACTGTTGGGCCTGTCACTATTCCCGTGTTACGCCTGAGTGCCTTTTTAATGGCCCTTCTTATTAGCCTGGGGGTTTTCCTGCTGCTCTACCGAACCCGTTTCGGCATGGCTGTTCGGGCAGTTGCTCAAAATCGGGATCATGCCGGGTTGATGGGTGTCGATGTAAAGCGAGTGTCGGCCTACGTCTATGGGCTCTATACCGGAATAACGGCCTCGGCGGGTGTTTTAATCGCCACAATCTACTCCGTAAACCCCTCCGTTGGTGTGCGTTATACCTTGTTTGCGTTTTTCGTTGCGGTGTTGGCTGGCCTGGGATCCGTGGGGGGAGTGCTGATTGCGGGGCTCGCCCTTGGGCTAATGGAATCTGTTGTGTCCACCTATGTTGGCACCCGATATTCATTACTGGTTGTATTCGGAGTGCTGTTTCTCGTGCTGCTGATCGCGCCAAAGGGGGTTCTTGGACGTGGCATCTAATCCTGGCCAAGTTCGCGGTAATTTATTTCGATTGGCTGCCATTGCGGTCGGTTTGCTGGCATTAGGGGTGGTTCCCGCCTTCATCGACCCCTACAGCCTGCGCATTGTCACGGGGGCGTTGATGTGGGCGGGTTTGGCGTGTGCCTGGAATATCGTCGGTGGTTACGCCGGCTATATAAGCTTCGGCCATTCTGCATTTTTCGGCATCGGTGCTTACACAACGGCAATACTCATGCAGGCTGGCATTGGGATGCCATTTTTGGCGACCCTGTTGCCCAGCGTTGTTATTGCAATGATTGTTGCTGCCATTATCGGCGGGCCTACGATGCGCCTGCGCGGTGCCTACTTTGCCATCGCAACCTGGGCCTTTGCGGAGATGTTGATGCAGCTGGCCACCATACTGGATATAACCGGTGGTACTGGCGGCCTTTCATTACCAGCCTATTTGAATGAATTTTTCTTTTACTACACGATGCTGGCGGCAGCCGCCGCAAGCTTTCTTGGTGTTTGGTACCTGATTGAGTACACCCGTTTTGGGTTCCGCCTCAAGGCCTTACGTGATCACGAGCCTGCGGCTGAGGCTATGGGGATCCGTACTAACCTGGTGAAGGTGCAGGCGTTCGCCCTGTCGGCCGCGATCACCGCGCTGTTTGGCAGTGTGTTTGCCTACTGGACTACCTATATTGATCCAATGTCTGTAATGGGCCCCGAGATTACGGATCAGATGGTTGTTATGGTTTTGCTGGGTGGGCTGGGCACCATTTGGGGACCTGCTTTGGGCGCGGTGGTGCTGTGGATTACCAATCGTTATATCTGGTCCACTTTCGGAGATACCGTGGTGTACCTGCCCGTTCTCGGGTTGATCATTGCGATGGTGGTGCTCTTCCTGCCCAATGGATTGATTAGTCTCATTGTTGGGCGCCGGCGTGGGCGTGAATTGATTTCGCGCATTCTTCGCAAGTTCTAGGAGTGGAATTATGTCGTCCCCTGCGATTAAGACATCCTCCGCGGATAAATCACCTCTGGTGCTGGAGTCGGTAGTCAAACGTTTCGGCGGGGTTACCGCGGTTGCCGGCGTTAGTCTGGTGGTGGCGCCGGGTGAGGTTGTTGGTGTGATCGGCCCCAATGGAAGCGGCAAGTCGACACTGTTCAGCCTGGCGGCAGGGGGGCTGCCAGTGGATGAGGGGCGCATTTGGCTTGATGGTGTGGATGTTACGGGCCAGCCTACCTGGCGTATTGCTCGCTCGGGCATCGGGCGAACCTTTCAAATCCCCTCTCTGTTCGACAACATGAGCGTGCGTGAAAACCTGTTAGCTGCGGCCGTTGAGGGTGACTGGAAAGGCGCGCCGGTCAGGGCAGAGGAAGTAGCGGAGATGCTTCAGATTACGCATGTTATTAATAATCTGGCCTCGGAGCTGTCCGGTGGGCAGCAGAAGCTTCTCGAATTTGGCCGGGTGTGTATGCGCGACCCAAAAGTGATTTTACTTGATGAGGTTACCGCAGGTGTTCACCCCAATATCCGCCGCATTATTCTGGAGGTCATACGACGCCTTCGCCAGACAGGCATAACCTTTCTGATTATTGAGCACGATATGGAAATGGTGCGTGAAATATGTGACCGACTCATTGTTATGAACATGGGTGAGGTTGTGGCTGAAGGTAGCTTCGACGACATAGCGAGCAACGTTGAGGTGCAACAAGCCTACCTGGGGCGACAGTCATGAGTGAGGCGCTTAAAGTTGAAGGCCTGACTACGGGTTACGGTAAGCAGGAAATTGTTCATGATATCTCCATCACGGCGCCGCCCGGCCATATTACCTGCGTGTTCGGCCCCAATGGCAGTGGCAAATCTACCGTGATCAAAGGCATAGCCGGGTTGCTGCCGCCGTGGGCAGGAAAGATAACGTTGGGCGATATCGATCTTACTGGGCTTCCTGTTCATGAGATGGTTCGCAAAGGCATTGTGATGATGCCCCAGGGTGGGGGGGTGTTTCCCCGTTTTTCAGTCATGGAAAACCTGCGAATGGGTGGCTATTCACTGAAGGATACCCGTGAGGTAGACGATCGCATCGAAACATTGATAGCCGACTACCCGAACCTGCAACGACGCCGCAACGTAGCGGCAGGTTCGCTTTCCGGTGGAGAGCAAATGATGGTGGCAATCGCCCGGGCGCTTGTGCCGAACCCGGCTTTTGTGATGCTGGATGAGCCTTCAGCGGGCCTTTCGCCTGCCTTGGTCAATGAGACCATGGACAGGGTTCAGTCTTTGCGTGAGCGTGGTGTTGGTGTGATCTTGATAGAGCAGAACATTCGAGAGGCTCTTCCCGTAGCAGACAGCGTTTATATTTTTGCAGGTGGCAAAAATCAGTTTTCCGGCAGCCGAGACGATATACGAAGCGACGAGCACCTCATGTCGATTTACATGGGTGGTAGTGAGTAGGCTTCTCCACTAACCGAGCAGCAAACTGTCGTCGTCTACCGATAACCCACGCTGCTTTTCAAATAGGTCCAGAAGATCCTTCACCTCCAAACCTTCGCGATCCTTGCCTTCAATATCAAACACCACTTGGCCCTGATGCAGCATGACTGTGCGGGTGCCAACTTCCAGCGCTTGTTTCATGCTGTGGGTAACCATCAAAGCCGTGAGTTTTTGCTCGTCGATGATTTTGGTGGTCAGTGCCAACACAAAAGCTGCGGTTTTGGGGTCCAGTGCTGCGGTGTGCTCGTCCAGCAGCAAAATGTTGGAAGGCGTAAGGCTTGCCATCAACAGGCTTACAGCTTGGCGCTGGCCGCCAGAGAGCAGGCCCATTTTGTCGCTTAGGCGGTCTTCCAGCCCCAGGTTCAGGGACGAAAGACTGTCCCGGAACTGCTCCAGGTACTGCTTTTTAACCGCTGTACCCAAAGTGCGGCGTTGGCCGCGCTTGATGGCGAGGGCAAGGTTTTCCTCAATGCTCAGGCCTTCACAGGTGCCTGCCAGCGGGTCCTGGAACACTCGCGCCACGCGGCCAGCCCGTTTGTGGGTAGACAGCTTGGTCACGTTAAGGTTGTCGACAACAATGGTGCCGCTATCAACCAGAACTTCGCCCGCCAAGGCGTTCAGAAAGGTGGATTTTCCGGCGCCGTTGCTGCCAATCACGGTAACAAACTCACCTTGATTCACGGTAAGGCTCATGCCCCTGAGTGCGGGGTTTTCCAGCGGAGTGCCCTTACCAAAGGTAAGCTGGAGATCGGTTGCGCTGATCATGTTGCCTCCTTAGGCCTTTTTGCGGGTGAGTTTGCTAACCAGAGAGTTGCGGGCACCGGGCAATACAATTGCCAAGGTAACCAGAACGGCGGTTATAAGGTTCAGATCTTGGGCTTTAAAGCCAAGGAAGTCGGCGTTCAGTGCCAAGGCAATGGCCAGCCGGTAAATAATGGCGCCAATCACGCAGCCTATCAGGGCACGAACCACCGATGAGGGTGTAAGAACCGCTTCACCGCCAATCAATGACGCCAGGCCTATAACGATTACGCCAACACCCATAGTGACATCTGCTGCGCCTTGGCTTTGGGCGAAGAGCGCGCCGGCCAGGCCAACCAGGCCGTTAGATACGGCAACGCCAAGAATGATCATGGTGCCGGTGGCGATGCCTTGGGCACGAGCCATTCTTGGGTTGGCACCGGTTGCACGCATGGCAAGGCCGGTCTCGGATTTCATGAAGCGCCACAAAAGAACCAGGGCGATGAACACCACAATCACGAAGAGCAGTACCGGCACTTGGTGGTAGGCAAGATCCAGTGAATACCACGGGGTGAGTACGGTCTCTTCGCCAAGAAGAGCGATGTTTGGCCTGCCCATAACCCGCAGGTTAATGGAGTACAGGGCAATCATGGTGAGGATGGATGCCAGCAGGTTCAGGATCTTCAGTTTTACGTTCAAAATGGCGGTGACAGCACCGGCTGCCATGCCAGCAAGCACCGCAGAACCGGTTGCCAACCAGGGGTTCCAGCCGTCCATAATTAAAACAGCCGCAACGGCCGCGCCCAGGGGAAAGCTGCCGTCAACGGTAAGGTCCGGAAAATCGAGTACACGAAATGAGATATAGATACCGAACGCAACCAGGCCATAAATGAGGCCTGTCTCGACTGCGCCGTAAAATGCAATATCACTGAGCATGGGAAAGATTCACTGTGAAAGAAAAACGGGCGGGCTCTTTATACAGAACCCACCCGTGTAAGTCAGGCGTTACTTGGTGCTTGTTACCACTTCTTGAGCGTCGGCAATTACGTCATCAGGCAAGGTGATGCCCATGCGCTCGCCGGCTTCTGGGTTTACAAACAGGTTGAGCTTATCCATGGTTTCTACCGGCATGTCGCTCGGCTTTTCCCCATCAAGAATGCGTGCAACCATTACGCCGGCTTGGCGGCCGTGATCGTAGTAGTCAAAGCCCAGTGCGGCAACGGCGCCACGGGCAACGGTAGCTGTGTCGGCTGCAAATACCGGGATTTTGGCGCGCTCACCCACAGAGATAACTGCTTCAGCAGCGCTGATGACCGTGTTATCGGTGGTTAGGTAAATGGCGTCGGCTTTACCTACTAACGAGCGGGCTGCGCCCAGCACTTCGGAGGTTTTGGTGGCGGCCCCTTTTACCAGGGTCATTCCGCGGGCCTCGAGGCGCTCTTCAAGCAGTTCAATCAGGGATACGGCGTTGGCCTCACCTGGGTTGTACACGGTGCCGATGCGCTTGGCATCCGGGACCATGCGCTGCAGCATGTCCAGATGCTTGTCGATGGGCAGCATGTCGCTTACGCCGGTAATGTTTGCACCCGGTGCTTCCGCACTCTTCACCAGCTTTGCGCCTACCGGGTCTGTTACGGCAGCAAAAACCACCGGGATGTTGCGGGCGGCAGCGGCAACAGTCTGAGCGGAAGGCGTTGCGATGGCGACTATTACGTCGGTTTTTTCGCCCACAAATTTACGGGCAATCTGGGAGGCGATGGCGGCGTTTCCCTGAGCGCTCTCGTGCATGAGCTTAAGGTTTTCGCCTTCTTTATAGCCGCGCTCGGCCAGCTCATCCTTCACGCCTTGGTGAACGGCATCCAGGGCTGGGTGCTCCACAATTTGCGTTATGGCGACAACACGTGGCTCTGCTGCCTGTGAAAGACTTGCCATTGCCATTAATGACGCGCCCAACAGGGTGCGCAGGGTTTTCTTGGCCATATGCCCATCTCCGAGATTTTTTGCGGGATATAAGGTGCGAGAGTTTACCACAGCCCCGCCCCCTTGGTGGTAGAGCATGTTAACGTGGAGTTGGCCTGATCCGACATCCGCAGAAAGAGTTTTTGCCTAGTTGGCCCAAGTCACGCTTTGACGGGCCATAATGTGTTGAAATACCCTACTAAAGTCTAAATAATGCCCTTATAAATCAAATAACGATAAGCAAGGAAGAACCATGGAAACAACAAACAAGCTTCCCCTTGATATGGTCTATCACTGGGAGACCGCCAAAGCGAACTCCCTGTATATGACCCAGCCCATTGGTGATGGCAAGGTGGTGGAGTACACATGGGGAAGGGCGGTTGATGAAGCTCGCCGTATGGCGTCGTATATTAAGTCACTGAATTTGCCTGAAAAAAGCCGCGTTGGCTTGATCTCTAAAAACTGCGCTCACTGGATTATGACCGACTGGGCTATCTGGATGGCGGGCCACGTTTCTGTGCCTTTGTATCCCACATTGAATGCCGACACCGTTAACTACGTGCTGAATCACGCTGAATGTGACGTGCTGTTTGTGGGCAAGTTGGACGACTGGGACATGATGAAGCCGGGTGTGCCGGAGTCGGTTCGTTGCATTTCCTTCCCTCTGAGCCCATCCAACGATTTTGAAACCTGGGATGACATTGTTGCCAAGTACCCGCCGCTGGAAGAGAACGTTCAGCGTGATGCAGATGAGCTGGCGACCATTGTGTATACCTCAGGCAGTACCGGAAAGCCGAAAGGCGTTATGCTCAGCTTCCGCAATATGGCGTTTGCGGCCGCGGGTGGCATGGACGTTCTGCAGGTAGGCCCCAACGAGCGCATGTTGTCCTATCTGCCACTGGCGCACGTATTTGAGCGTACGTTTGTTGAGCTGGCGTCGTTGTACGCGGGCTTTCATTTGTTCTTTGCAGAATCCCTCGACACGTTTGTGGAAGACATGAAGCGGGCTCAGCCAACGCTGTTCCTCTCGGTGCCGCGGCTGTGGGTAAGGTTTCAGCAGGGTGTTCTGCAGAAGCTACCGCAGAAGAAGCTTAATACGCTGCTGAAGATTCCTGTTGTAAGCAAACTGATCAAGAAAAAGGTTCTCACGGGGCTTGGGCTCGATAAGGTTAAGCTGGCCGGTAGTGGTTCTGCTCCGTTGGCCGGTGATGTGTTGGATTGGTATCGCAACCTTGGCCTGGAGTTGCTGGAAGGCTATGGCATGTCGGAGAACTTTGCCTACTCCCATATCAATAAACCGGGGCGTTCCCGCACGGGTTATGTGGGCGAGTCCATGCCGGGTGTGGAAACGAAAATAGGCCCTGAGGGCGAAATCCTTATCAAGAGCCCTGCCACTATGGTGGGCTACTACAAGGATGAGGAGAAAACCCGTGAAACCTTCACCGAAGACGGCTTCCTGAAAACCGGTGATAAGGGTGAAATTGACGAACTCGGGCGCCTGAAAATTACTGGCCGGATGAAGGAAATCTTCAAGACCAGCAAGGGCAAGTACATCGCACCCGCGCCTATTGAAAATAAGCTGATGGCCCACCAGTCAATCGAATTGGTGTGCGTGTCTGGAGCTAACCAAACGCAACCTTTTGCGATGATTCAGCTGGCAGAGGGTATCCGGCCAAAGGTATCAGATGCAGGTTTTCGCAAGGAGCTAGAGGCAAGCTTTACGGAACTTGTTGATAGCGTAAACAAGACAGTGGATCCCCACGAGAAGCTGGCCTTTGTGATTATTGTGAGTGACGAGTGGTCGATTGGTAATAGCTTTCTGACCCCAACGCTGAAGCTTAAGCGCAACGTTGTGGAAGACACTTATGAAAGCAAAGTAGACGAATGGTACGCGAAGCGCGAGAAGGTAATCTGGCAGTAGCGCGTAACCTTTTTGTTCAGAACAGGCCCGGCTTAGCCGGGCCTGTTTCGTTTTAGAGCCTACATTGGTCGCATAGGCAAAAAACGGGCGGCGGGCATAGAATTAACTCATATCAGGAGGGGTTTATGGCTCAGCTTTCTGTATTCCAGAAACGCATTCAGGCGGAAATTCCGCTTACCCGCGCTCTGGGAATTGAACTGCATTCTTGGGACGGCAGCGCACTGCTGATCAGCGCGCCCCTTGAGCCCAACAGCAACCACCAGGGCACAGGGTTTGGTGGCAGTGTCTATTCGGTGGCGGTAACGGCGGCCTGGGGGCTTATGGAGCTGGCCTTGGCCGACCTTGGCTTGAAGGGCAGTGTGGTGGTGCAAACCGGGAGCATTGATTATCTTGAGCCGGTGGCCACAGATTTTTACGCCATTTGCAGGCTGCCGGGAGGTGAAATTCCCGGGCGCTTCAGGAAAGCCTTGGCAAGGCACGGCAAAGCCCGATTGGATCTTACAACTGAGGTGTTTTGTGGAACGCCAAACAGCTCGCCTCAGGGTGATCCGGTGGCTGTTTTTCAGGGTCGGTTTGTTGTGCAGGATGCCCGCTCTACCATAGCGTCCCAGCTTTAAAACGGGTGTCAGGCTATTGAACGGGTGTTGGAGATAGACCGGCTCATTAGAATGATCGGAATAATGCCAGCCAAGACAATAATGAGAGCCGGCAGGGCGCTGTGGTACAGGCGCTCGTCGGAGGCAAACTGGTACACGTAGGTTGCCAGGGTTTCAAAGTTAAACGGCCTGAGTATCAGCGTGGCGGGCAACTCTTTCATGCAGTCCACGAAAACCACCAGTGCGGCGGTAATCAATGTACCGCGAAGCATAGGCAGGTGAACCTTTACCAATGTTTTGCCCGGGCTGTTGCCCAATGAGCGCGATGCCATATCCATGCTCGGGGTAATCTTTTGCAATGCGCTTTCTACGCTACCGGCAGATACTGCCAGGAACCTGACTGTGTAAGCAAACACGATGGCGAATGCCGAGCCACTGAGTAACAGGCCAGTGCTCACGCCGAAGTAATCCCGCATCAGACTGTCTACCCAATTATCAAAACCTGCCAGGGGTACTATGACACCCACGGCCAATACCGCCCCTGGCATGGCGTAACCCAGGCTTGAGAGGCGCATAAGCACCTGCATTCCGCGAGTGTCGTGAAGCCTGCGGCTGTAGGCCAGGGTAACGCCAATTAGCAGCGTGGTGAACGCGGCTGTGCCCGAGAGGAACAGGCTGTTAAGGGTGTTGCGAATAAATACCGGGTTCCAGCTTTCATCGAAGTACTCCCACGCGTATACGCCCAAGGTTAGCCCGGGAATAATAAACCCGAGCAGGACAGGGACAGCACAGACGGCAACGCAGATAAGCTGCCGTGGAAATGACATGGTAAAACGGCGGATTGGGTCGCGGTTGTCTCGGGCGGCGAACTGTTGCTGGCGCCGGCGGGAATAGCGTTCCAGTGTGACCAGGATAACCACAAAGATGAGCATGGTTGTGGCTATTTGGGCCGCACCGCCCAGGTTGCCCAGGTTCATCCAGGTATCAAACAGGCCGGCGGTGAGTGTTTGCACGGCAAAGAAATCCACGGTGCCGAAGTCGTTCAGTGTTTCCATCAGCACTAAAGAAAGGCCAACCGCAACGGCGGGGCGGGCGATGGGCAGAACCACTTTGAAAAATGTACTCAGTGCCGAGTGGCCGAGGCTACGACTGACTGCAAACAGGGAAGGGGACTGTTCGAGGAACGCGGCACGGGCAAGAAGATACACATAAGGATAGAGCACCAGGCCTATCATCAGTGTGGCCCCTTCCAGGCTGCGAATTTCAGGGAACCAGTAATCGGCTGCGTTAGTCCAGCCAAACACATCCCTCATTGCGCCCTGAACTGGGCCGGCGTAATCCAGAAGGCTGGTATAAACATAGGCGATCACATACGCCGGAACGGCAAAAGGCAGCAGCATGGCCCATTCAAAAAATTTGCGACCGGGGAATTCGCACATGGTGACGGCCCAGGCAGTTGAAAGGCCGATGACCAGAGTAATAGCGCCAACCCCGGCCATAAGCTTTATGGTTGTTACAAGGTAGCGGGGCAGTGTGGTGTCTATCAGGTGTGGCCAGATGTTTTCTTCAGGGAAGAAGGCCAGAAAAATGACGGACAAAACCGGCAGAGCGACGATGGCGGTGGTTAGTAGCGCACTGAAAAGCCAACGGCGGGAGGTTCGCTTTGCCAGCAAGGGCTGGGTAAGCCCGGGGTTAACGCTGGTGGCGGCCTCGCTCATAGGGTTCCTGTTATTTTTTAATAAGGGTAAAGAGACGGAAGGGTGTCGATTGTAATCAGCTCAAATAGCCGCTGCAATGATCAGAATCATTTGTAGGGGTGATAAAAAGTGAAAGCCTGGGCGGCAATGCCGCCCAAGCCAAGGCGCTTACTCGCCGTCGTAGTCTACACGGTCAACCAGTTTGACCGCCGCGTTACGTTTTTCTGCGATATCTTGCAGGGAGAGGCTGTCTGGCTGGATCTCGCCCCATTCCGCAACCAGCCCGGTGGGCTTTACGTTCGGGTTTGCCGGGTATTCGGTGTTAGCCGTGGCGTAGATGCCCTGGGCTTCCGGCGACGACAGGAACTCCATCAGCTTGATTGCATTCTCCCGGTTTGGGGCGCTTTTGGTAAGGGAAATGCCACTGATGTTGATGTGGGTTCCGCGGCCATCTGCGTTCGGGAATACCAGGCGAACCGCTTCTGCGGCTGGGCGCTGGTTTTCATCCTGCAGCATGTTGCCGTAATAGTAGCTGTTGCCGATAGAGACATCGCACACGCCTTCTGCAATCGCTTTAATCTGATCGCGATCGCCGCCTTGAGGCTTGCGCGCTAGATTGTCTTTAACCCCTTTTAGCCAGGTTTCTGTTTCAGCTTCGCCGTGATGAGCAATCATCGATGAGATCAGGGCAATGTTGTACGGGTGCTTGCCGCTGCGGGTACAAATGCGGTTATCCCACTTGTCATCGGCCAGCTGTTCGTAGGTGGTGATTTCACCTTCTTCAACACGCTCTTTAGAGGTATAGATGAGCCGCGCCCGTGTGGTGAGGGCAATCCACTTGCCCTCTGGATGGCGCAAGCTTGCCGGCACGTTTTTGTTCAGAATGTCGTTGTCCACAGCTTGAACAAGATCACGCTCAACCAGCTCATTGAGGCGTGAGATGTCTACGGTCATCACCACATCTGCGGGGCTGTTGCGGCCTTCACGCTCCAAGCGCTCGGCTAGGCCCTGCTTGGCAAAGACTACGTTGCTCTTGATGCCAGTTTCTTTTTCAAAAGCATTCAATAGTGGTTCAAGAAGGTAGGCCTGGCGATATGAGTAGATATTAACTTCGCCGTCGGCAGACGCGGCAATGGGAAGAGCGGTAAGAGCGATTGCCGCAGTTGCGGCGAGTTTCATGCGCATGATGCCATCCTTTTATGATGCTGGTGTGGTGCGCGCTTGTGTTTGAGAGTCACAGGCGCCTAAAAACGCCAACCATTCTCATTTGTGTTACGCATGAAGTCAATATTCCCTTTGGTGTACTTCTTTCAAAATAGTATTATTCTACGTGGTGTTGTATAAACGATACGCTTCGCAAGCACATACGTTAATCTACTACGTACCGTAGTAAAGCAGTGGAACGTTGCAGATGGGTGTAGATGATCGCAGAGGGCACTGTCGCACAGCGATGAGTGCCAAAGTAAAAGTGAGCCATGAGCAACTGGGCGAGTTTGTCTTCTCTACCCGGGATATATCAGATGGTGGCGTATTTGTTGTGGTAGACAATGACCCCTTTACTCCCGAGATGGGGGATAAGGTAGAGGTACAGGTGCAAGGGCTACCGGTACCGGCACCCGTGCTCAATATGGTTGTTGTTCGTATTACCAGTGATGGATACGGCTTACAGTTTGATGAGAGTGTTAACTGACAGGCATTTTTACAGCGCTTTTCCACGGATAATGTCGTTTCTCCGGTGAGATTGTCGTTAAGGAACAACGAGAGACTCATGACTGCTTCTGGTTTTCATCGAATTTTCAAGAGCGTTACGCGCTCGCTGGCGTTAACCGGGTTGCTTTTGGTGCAAGCTGGGTGTGCTACCTATTACTCTCATTACGCCATGTTTCCTGCCGAAAACTCTCAAGGCGAGCCGAGAGCAGTCCGCTTGTCCTGGCACAGCGCTGAATACCCCTCCTGGTGGTTCGTATCCGATCGTGCCACACCCCTAACGCTTGAAACTCAGTGTAGTGAGCGGGTTTGGCAGTTATACGACGGTAGTCACGCCGAGGCGGGGGCTTGTGGCCCGGGTATTCGCGCCTGTGGTGATCGCAGCAGAGACCGACGGGTTCAGGTAGCTCAGGCGGCAAGTGACAGTGATGTATGCATGTCGGTGAACCCCTCTGATCCTCACGCAAGAATTGCAGATATATCTGGCCGGCTGGAATTGCTGGTTGCGTGCGCGCCTGTTTCTGCGATTAGAGGCGAGGGTGAAGACAAGGAGAATGTTGATTACATCCGCGCCTCAGCTGTGCCTTACACGGTTTACAGCCGCAAAACGCTTCGCGGCGCTCTCAGTGCCAGGCCACCAAAGTTTAATCGTTCTGAATGTAATGCGGATTGATGGGGTGTGACGCCGGTCACGTTGCTACAAGTTGTTTCCGATTGAATAATGTCGTTACGATTTGTGCTTTTGTCGTTACTTTGAGCTACCAAACTGTAATGGACTATTTCCTGCCGCCGTACAAGAATGGTACCGACTAAAAAAATCCTATTAGGGAGAGAGTAGTGGGCGTCTGTCAGAAAAAAATAGCGGTGCGTGATCTGGAGGTAGGCATGTTTGTGTCTGACCTGGATCGCCCGTGGCATCAGACGCCTTTTCCTATTCAAGGGTTCCGCATTCGCTCCCAGGACGATATTCGGGCTCTTGTTTCCCACTGCAGTTGGGTGTCTGTTGATGTTGCAGAAGCTCGGGATTCCGTTGAGCTTTCCAGAGTTGTTCGGCCGGCGTTTGGAGCCAAAGGTGGGCAACGAGGCGGCGGGCGCGAAGAGCTTCACCTCCCTCCGCTGAGTATACGTGAACCTGTAAAGTACCAGGCCGCTACGACGTTGAAGCGGGAAATGAAGGTATCAAAGCACCTGCTTGAAGATGCGGGCGTTGCACTTGAGCAGCTATATGCAGCTGTGACTTCACAAGAAGCCAGGGATCTGCGGCCGGTGGCTGCGGTTATCAATAAAATGGTGCGCAGCGTGATTCGTCAGCCGGATGCGTTGCTATGGCTAAGTCGCATTCGGCAGCACGACAACCACGTATACCGGCACGCGCTGAACACATCGGTTTGGGCTCTTGTTTGCGGGCGCCAGCTGGGGCTGAACGAAGGCTTGCTGAACCACCTTGGCTTGGGTTGCTTGTTATCTCAGGTTGGCAAAACACAACTGCCTGAAGACTTGCTTACCCGTGAAGGGCAGCTAGGCCCTGAAGAGTATGCTCTGTACCGCACCTATGTTGATAAAGGCATGGCGATGCTTGAGTTCAGCGGGCTTTCACGGGCAGTGTTAAGTATTGTGCAAGGCCATCGTGAGCGCCACAACGGTTCGGGCTTTCCTGAAGGTATTCGCGGTGACAGAATTCCGCTGTTGGCGAAAATTGCCGGGCTGGCAGAGTTCTTTGAGTCACTTATTGGGCCGAGAGAAAGTTCGGCGGAGCCTATGACGCCAGCAAAAGCGGTCACTCTGCTCTACGATATGCGCAACATTGAGTTTCAGGACGATTTGGTTGAAGGCTTTATTCGGGCGATTGGTATATATCCCACGGGTAGTCTTGTGGAATTAACCGATGGCCAGCGAGGCATTGTGATCTCTCATTCTCCCGAGCGCCGGCTGTGGCCCCGGGTAATGCTTATGACAGACCGTTATCAATCTCCGCTGAAAGCGGCGAAGGTTGTGGATCTGGCGAAATATAACGAAAGCCGTGCAGCAGCAGAAATCCTGGCCATTAAGGAATGCCTGGTCCACGGAACTGAGGGTTTAGATCCGGCCGGTTACGATGTAACCGGTGCAGAATCTCGCTGGAGTCTTGGCCGGCTGGTTAGTTGGTAATAACAACTCGCAGGGTTTTTCGCACCCACCGATACGTGTTTTCTGGTAAAAAACTGATCACAATCTCGGATTCACCGTCTACTGGCCCACCTACGTAATACTCTACTTCTGCCATTTGCGCACTGTAAGAATGTAAAACCACATCCTGTGGTCGGGTGGTGAGGGCATCCATATCTGCAATCTCAACACCGTCGCCGATGCGCTGTATTTTCACCCGCTTGTTGCTTGTGTCGCTCACCGAGTGTTTGGCTGTGTGATTGTCCAGATAAAAGCGGTTTCCGATGGTGATTGTGATCTTCGTTAATTCACGCTTCAGGTAGTCCCTGGCGTTTTCGGCATCAAATTCTTCCATAGAGCGGGCGGCTTCGATGATGCGCTGTTTTTTTGCTCTTAAATCCTGTTTGTACTCAACGTCTGGGTCCCAGTCGTCCTCGTTTTCCGGGCGTTCCGGTGCTGAGTCTATGTCGGCTTCGGTTGGGGGCTCTTCGCACAGTTCGTTGCCGGCTGGGTAGAAGCAAATTTCAGCAAGTAACTGGTTGGCGGGTGAGGGGGTGGAGCCGGTTGCGTCAAATTCGGTCTGGCTAACGCCGAAGTCGATTGGCCCGGTGAGTTTCGGCAGCGCTGCATTCAATTGTTTTATAACACGATCCCGAATCTCGATTCCTTCGCCTTCCCGCACGCTCTCAGTCCAGTTCAGGGCAATAAGAAAGCGGGTGAGGTTAGTCACGGGCACACGGTTAATAAGCTGCTGCTCGGTAATTGTGTGTGTGCTCAAGCCCTCCGCATCAACAGATGGGATCTGTAGCAATGCGCGGATGTCCGGAAAGAATTCCAGCGGTGTGACCCATTCCTGTGCCGGTACGCCTTCTGCGATAGGCAGATCGCCTACCCAAAGGCTGAGGGTTTCACCTGGGTAGTACTGGAATTGGCCTTCGGTGTTGGTTTTGCCGGACTGGCTGGCGGTTTGGTAGGTTAACCCGCTAACTCCCAAAGCATTAACTTTACCGGTGCTCGTGTCATTGTCGGAGCCACCACTGTCGCTACTCAAACACCCGGTGAGAAGCGGGCTTATAATAAAGGCGGCAAGAAGCGAACGGGACAGAGTAAATGATGGGCGAGTGAGGTGAACGGCAGCCATGGTTCGTCTTTCATTCCCTGAGTTTGGGCCGCGCCAGCGAAACGGGTGTGGGCGGCCGATTGTAAATTGTTGTAACCGCATTATAGGCAGCCAGCTGGGGCTATATCGGGATACCTGTCGCAGTTTGCGGATTTTGCGGGGCTTGTAGAGATTGCGCCTGCCTTGAAAAAACCTGACATGCCTCAATAAAAGAGTGTCTCTTGAATATCGCTTTTTTTCGAACCGGAACCTGTTATGACCAATGCTCTGGAAATTGAGGGGCTCACCAAAACCTACGCCAGCGGATTTGAAGCGCTGAAGGGAATTGACCTTCACGTAGCACAAGGCGACTTCTTTGCACTGCTGGGGCCAAACGGTGCTGGAAAATCCACCACGCTGGGCATTGTGTGTTCACTGGTGACAAAATCCGCAGGCAAGGTAAAGGTGTTTGGCTACGATATTGATACCCACCTTTCCGATGCCAAGCTCCATTTAGGTGTTGTGCCTCAGGAGTTCAATTTCAATCAGTTTGAAAAGGTGTTTGATATTGTCACCATTCAGGCTGGGTATTACGGAATTCCTCTCAAAAAAGCAGCCATTTCTGCTGAAAAATATCTGAAAAAACTGGGGCTCTGGGATAAGCGCAACACCCCAGCGCGAATGCTGTCTGGTGGCATGAAACGCAGGCTGATGATTGCCCGTGCTCTGGTGCATGAGCCTAAGCTGCTTATTCTTGATGAGCCTACGGCGGGTGTGGATATCGAGCTGCGGCGCTCCATGTGGTCGTTTCTTGAGGAAATGAATCGGCAGGGCACCACCATCATACTGACAACACACTACCTGGAAGAGGCGGAAGCCCTGTGCCGGAACATCGCCATTATTGATCACGGCCGTATTATCCGGAACACCAGCAAACGGGAACTGTTGCAGCAGCTCAGCCTTGAGACGTTTTTGCTGGATGCCGAGATGGCTCTGGATAAAGCGCCGGAACTTGAGGGCTTCTCATGTCGGCTAGACGACGAAGGCGTGCTAGAGGTGGATGTACATAAAGGACAGGCGCTTAACGACGTGTTCATACAGCTGGAGCGCAAAGGGATAAAAGTAGTCAGCATGCGAACCAAGGCAAACAGGCTGGAGGAATTGTTTATCCGTATGGTTGAGCACAATGCACCCACGGCAGAAGGGATAACGGAGGGCAGAACATGAATGCTCACGCTCTGTTCACCGCGTACGGCACCATTGTGCAGCGAGAGATTCGTCGGTTTACCCGCATCTGGCCGCAGACTCTGCTTCCGCCGGCGGTCACCATGACCCTGTATTTTATTATTTTTGGCAACCTGATCGGTTCCAGAATCGGTGAAATGGGCGGTTTCGACTATATGTCGTTCATCGTGCCCGGGCTGATTATGATGGCGGTTATTACCAGCTCGTATGCCAACGTGGTGTCGTCGTTTTTCTCCATGAAATTTCAGCGCAGCGTTGAAGAGTTACTGGTTTCGCCGGTGCCAAACTGGGTGATACTGGCAGGCTATGTGACTGGGGGCATGGCGCGTGGTTTGGGGATAGGCGTTATTGTAACTCTGTTGTCGCTGGCCTTTACCCGTCTGCAGATTCATAACCTGCCCATGGTTGTCATAACCGTATTTCTAACCTCCGCCTTGTTTGCGGTGGGTGGGTTTATTAATGCGCTGCTGGCTACCAAGTTTGACGATGTTTCCATTGTGCCTACGTTTATTCTCACGCCTCTCACGTACCTGGGTGGGGTGTTCTACAGCATCGACCTGCTGCCGAATTTTTGGCAAGGCGTTTCTATGGTGAACCCCATTCTGTATATGGTGAACGGCTTCCGGTTTGGCATACTCGGGGTTTCAGATGTAAGCCCGTTTGTGTCCCTTGGTATGATTCTGGTGTTCATTGCTGTGCTTTCCTTCATTGCGCTGAAGTTGCTGGCGCGCGGGAAGGGCATACGCCACTAATTTAAGACAGGCTTATTTTTAGGTAATTCTATGGCACTTGATAACGCGCCGCTTGGCAAAGCCAGCGACTACCCGGATCGCTACGATCCCGCCCTGCTTTTTCCGGTTGCGCGAGAGGAAAATCGGCGCCGCATCGGTCTTGAAGACGGCCGTTGGCCGTGGTTTGGAGGGGATCTTTGGCAGGCCTGGGAAATTTCCTGGTTGCGCCCTGGTGGCATTCCGGAGGTGGCTTGGGCAGAAATCCGGTTTCCGGCGGCCTCGCCGTCGCTTATCGAATCCAAGTCGTTCAAGCTTTATCTGAACTCCCTGAACCAGACGGTGTTCTCATCTGCAGGCCAGGTTGCTGAAATCGTAACCGGGGACTTATCCAGTGCCTGTGGTGCCGCGGTGAATGTGCGGTTCTTGAGCGTGGATGATTCTGGCACAGCTACTGGGCGCCCATCTGGTTACGAGTTGGTTGATAACGAGGTGGTTGACGATGTGGTGTATGACTACGCCCCTGAGTCGCTATCTGCGCCAGGGGCTGTGGTTACCGAGAAGCTTTGTTCTCACCTTTTGAAGAGCAATTGCCCGGTGACCGGCCAGCCGGACTGGGGAACAGTACTGGTAAGTTATACCGGGCCCGCAATAGATCGGGCCGGGTTATTGCGGTACATCGTGAGCTTTCGGCAAAAGCAGGATTTTCACGAGCATTGTGTGGAGACGTTATTCACGGATCTGTTAAACCACTGCAAGCCTCAAAGCCTGACTGTGTGTGCCCGTTACACGCGCCGCGGTGGCCTTGATATCAATCCTTGGCGCAGCACAGAGCCAGAGGAGCAGGCCGGGCCAAGGTTGATTCGGCAGTAAAATCAGTCCCGAGCGCTGTCTTCTTCGTGGCGCAGGCGCTCTGTGGCATCTTCCAGAGCGCTGAGAATGGTCTTACGCTCCCTTTCGGTAATTTTGTCGGAATCCAGATACATGGCAAAGCCGCTGTGCTCGTGCTCCATAAAGCTGCGGTTTGGCCCCATATCTCTGCGGAAATCCACGACTTCATAAATAGGCACGGGTTTGCCGAAACCTTTCACCGTAATCTCGCCCTTATCACGGCACATAATCCGGTCTTTGATCAGTGAGAAGGTCTCGTAGGAGACAAGAATCTCGCCCGGCTCCGCGAGGGATTCCAGCCTGCTGGCAAGGTTAACCTCCTTGCCAATAATGGTGTAATCCATGCGGTTCTCGGCGCCAAAGTTACCCACAGTTGTGTAACCGGTGCTGATGCCCATGCGAATCTCTAGCGGGGTTTTTATGCCCTGGCTGCGCCACTTTTGCCGCATGATTTTCATATGCTTGCGCATGTCGATTGCCATGGACACGCAAGCGAAGGCGTCTTCTCTCTGGCCGCGGCTTGTAGGGTCGCCAAAGAACACCATGATGGAATCGCCCACAAACTTGTCGATGGTGCCGCCGTACCTGAGAGCTACTTCAGACATTCCGTTAAAGTAGTGGTTTAACAACTCTGTAAGCGCTTCTGGCTCCATTTCTTCGGAGAGTTCGGTAAAGCCTTTTATATCGGAGAAGAAAATGGCGAGTTTTTTGCGCTGAGTTTCAAGGCGTACATCTCGTTCACCGGTAAAGATAGATTGCCATACCTGCGGTGAAAGGTATTTTGAAAGCTTGTGGGAGAGCGCGATGGATTGCTCACGCTGGTTTTGTATCTGGGTTTTTGCCAGCATAAGGGCGCGGGCTTGCTGGTGGGAATAAAATGCTGTCACACAGATATAAAGACCCGTGGATAATATAGACAGCATGCTGGTGAGCAGGGGTGACTGGAACGACTCTGCCTGGCCAGAGAGGGCCAAGAAAACCACAATAGAGGCGGCCATAAAGCCAGAGCCGATCAGCCATTGCCGAATGCCACCAACGATCAGGGCGCTGAACATCAACATCAGGGCGACCGAGGCAGAGGGGATGGCAACCAAACCGATACAGCCGATGAAGCCACCGCCAATCACACAGTCCGCAATAAGCATCTTCTGGCGGATGCGGGGGGAGTTTCTCAGAAACGTGCGCCGGGTGAGCAAGTGTGCAATGTGGGGCCAAATCAAGGCGCCGGCAATCAGCCAAAGGTTCCACTGGGGAAACACACCTTGCAGTTCGCCCACAATAATAATGGCGGTTGTCGCTGTATAGGCCAGTAGGCGCCCGTTGTAATCGGGCATTGGGGGTATGACCACCGGGCTGTTCAAAGCCTCGGATGCCAGTGATTTTTCTACGCTGTTGCTGGCATTGCGCAGATCTGCCGGAGCACTCATCATGTACGCGGGTCACTCATGGCGCTGGAACCGTATGGTTTTAATTGTGTTATGCAGAGTAGGGTTTGCACTACTACTAAAGGTTAACAGCATTACGTATAACCCACAATTCACGGGACTTACTTAAGCGTTAACGGAACAGAATTCAGCTACCGGAAAATTATAGATATGAGTTCAGTCACTGACTTCTTGCTCAACCGGGCATCTGAGCCACGGCTGGAAGCGCCAGCTCCGGATGCCGTAACACTCGAGCGCGCATTTTCTTGCGCCTCCCGGGCACCGGATCATGCCTTGTTGCGACCCTGGCGTTACCTTGTTATCGAAGGTGAAGACCTGAAAGCTTTGGGGGATCTGTTCGCCGCAGCCTATTCCGATAACATCGATGGCCCCAAGCTTGAAAAGATGCATAAGAAAGCCATGCGCGCACCCATGGTCATCGTTGGGATTGCCTCTGTGCAAAAGCATCACAAGGTACCGGAAGTTGAGCAGTTGCTCTCTGCGGGCGCGAGCATGAGTTTTCTTGGGTTGGCTCTGCAGGATGCCGGGTACGGCGTTATGTGGCGCACTGGCGACATGGCGTACAACCCGGTGGTTCTTGAAGGGCTTGGTCTTGAAAAAGGCGAGTCCATTACCGGCTTTCTCTACACGGGCACCGTTTCCTCTACCAAACCAGACGTGCCGAGGCCAGAGTTAGCTGAGTTTGTCGCTCGTTGGCCAAAGTAGGTAAACCCGCGTTTTCCCTGCCCACTGGGTGGGGGAAACAGCTTGCCGCTTTCATTTTCGTTTGCCGCTTCTTTTCCGCTTTTCTTTTCTTGCACCTCTCGTAACCAGCTGTAAGCACCCGAATTCAGTTGCATCACAAAAGCTGGCATTAGCATTGCTTTAGTTCTGGCATAGAGCAAACCCGGCAACGTATTCATGGCCGGCGACAGGATTCGGAGGTTGTATGGCGATTACGTTTGATAAGGCTCTTGGCATTCACGAGCACGCACTGGAAGCCAGAGTAAAGCGCGCTGAAGTTCTGGCAAACAACATGGCTAACGCTGATACGCCGGGCTTTAAGGCCCGAGATCTCGATTTCCAGGCCATGATGCAAAAGGCCCAGGACAATATGAGCGGCTTTGGCATGGAGAAAACCCACGCCGGCCATATGGATACGTCTGCAGGTGCCGGAGATTCGGATTTAATGTACCGGGTGCCAAACCAGCCTTCCGTTGATGGTAATACGGTTGATGCACAGGCAGAGCAGACCCGGTTCATGCGCAACGCGATGGATTACCAGGCAAGTTTCCAGTTTTTAAATAGCAAATTTACCGGCCTGACCAAAGCCTTGAAAGGCGAGTAAGCCGCCGTTCCACGATTAGCGAAGGAGAGACATCATGTCACTTGGCAGCATCTTTGACATCGCCGGTTCCGGCATGACAGCGCAATCGCTGCGGCTGAACACCACCGCCTCAAACATTGCAAACGCAGAAACCGCAAGCTCAAGTACGGAGACCACTTACCGCGCACGCAAGCCGGTTTTCTCGGCAATCCAGCAATCCATGATGAACCCGGGTCAGCAGGGCTTTGGTGTTCAGGCGGGAGAGGATGCAAGTGCGGGTGTTCGTGTGGAGGGTATTGTTGAAAGCAATGCCGAGCTACAGATGCGTTACGAGCCGCATCACCCGGCAGCGAATGAAGACGGTTATGTATTTTATCCCAATGTAAACGTGGTGGAAGAGATGGCCGACATGATGTCTTCCTCAAGAAGTTTTCAGATGAACGTGGACATTATGAACACGGCCAAATCCATGATGCAGCGCATCCTGACACTTGGTCAGCAGTAACGGGGCGAGGATCGAATCATGAGTGCAGTTAACGCAACGCAGGCCGGTGACGTACTGGGTAATTACAGATCCCAGCCGCAAACTGCTGCAGGTGGCAATGGCGAGCTTGGCAAGAACGAGTTCATGGAATTGATGCTGGCGCAGCTCAAAAACCAGAACCCACTGGAGCCCCAGGATAACGGCGAGTTTATTTCGCAGCTTGCTCAGTTCAGCTCGCTGGAAGAGATGCAGAAGCTCTCTGGCACCGTGGATGATGTGGTTGGGCAGTTCCGCTCCACTCAGGCGCTTCAGGCATCGGCGATGGTAGGTAAGACAGTATTGGCACCTTCCGAAGTGGGGATTTTAGGCGCTGAGGGTGAAATCTCGGGCAACATTCAGGTGCCGGCGTCTACTGGAGACGTGCGTGTGTCTATCCAAAATTCCAGCGGTGAGCTGGTGCGCCAGATTGAACTTGGCAGTAGCTCGGCGGGTGTTAAAGCGTTCAGCTGGGATGGCAAGGACGGTGACGGCAACAGCTTGCCGCCTGGGCCGTACAAGATTGTAGCTGAAGGGTCTTATCCGCAGGGCAGTGTGCAGCTTCCAACCCTTGTTAGTGCCAATGTAGACAGTGTTTCGTTGGGCCAGGGTGGCTCCGTGACCCTTAACTTGGCAGGCATGGGTTCTATTGCGCTGTCAGATGTTAAACAAATCAATTAATACCGGTGTCAGACTGGGGGTGAATTATGGCTTTTAATACAGGGCTCAGTGGCCTTAGGGCGGCAGCGGTAGATCTGGACGTAACCGGCAACAATATTGCCAACGCCAGCACGGTTGGTTTTAAGAGTAGCCGCGTGCAGTTCGGCGATCTTTACGCCAATGGTTTTCTCAGCGGCGGCTCTAACCCTGTTGGTGATGGTGTAAACGTACAGGGCATAAAGCAATCATTTGGCCAGGGCAATATTAGCTTTACAGACAATGGATTGGATATGGCCATTGAGGGCGATGGCTTCTTTGTTCTGAATAATGGCGGTGAAACCCGTTACTCCCGAGCTGGGCAGTTCACCATTGATAAAGATGGTTTTGTGGTGAATAACCAGTCTATGCGGGTTCAGGGTTTCACCGCTGATGGGGATGGTAATCTCTCGGGTATTCGTGGTGACCTCGAAATTGCGACGGATAACTTGGCGCCACGTCGCACCACCAACTTGCGTTCTGATTTAAACCTGGATTCCCGCGAGTCGGTGCTTGAGTCCCGGGTGCGTGATGTGGGGCCGCTGGCATTTGGCGATGTGAACGGCGAGCAGTTCGAGATGACCTATACCGACGGCACACCCGCTTATTCGGTGGATTTGAGTGGTTTGACCACTGCCCGCCAAATTGCAGACAAGCTAACCACGGCACCAGGGTTGAGTGCCTCAGCGACCACAACTGCAAATTTGGGTCTTAGCGACGCCGATGTTGCAGCGGCAGGCTTCTCATTCGAACTGAGAGTCAACGGTGCACCGCTTCAGCTAGACACCAGCAATGTGAGCAGCCTTGAAGAACTCAAGGCCGCGATCAATGATTCAAGCGATACCGCGATCTCCGCCGCCATTGTGGACGATGGAACCGGTAACAATGTGCTGCGTGTTAGTCATAACCAAGGTGAGAACCTTGATATTACTTACAATGATGGCTCGGGTGGCGCGAGTAACACGGTATCGGAGACCGGCGATATTAACGTAACTGGCGATCGTACGATTGCAGGTGTCACTGCAACCGGTGGCTCTGGCAATAACTTTGTAACTGAGTATGGCCAGTCGCCCATACGTATAACCAACGAGTTCAACCCGCAGGATCAGCGTACTTATAACCACGCCACCTCAACGTCAATTTTCGATAGCTTGGGTAATTCCCACGAACTCACGCAGTTTTTCGTGAAGGAGCCTTCACCGGGCAATGGCGTGGGGGTGAGTGAATGGTCTGTTTATCTGCAGATTGATGGTGAAATGGTTGCGGGTACTGATGCTACGCCTTATACCGCGAGATTTGACCAAGACGGTACCCTGCAATCTATTAATGGTGATGCCAGCGGTGAAATTGTAATCACCGACTGGGTTCCTAAAGACAAGAACGGTCAGCCTAACGGTTCCGACGGCCCTCCTGCGGCAGGTGCAACGGTGGTTACTCCGATTCCGGATCCCCCAACCACATCAGCCTTTGTGTTGAGCTTGGGAGAAACCACCCAGTATGGCGCAACGTTTGGTGTTGATGATCAGCGCCAGAATGGCTACACAACTGGCCGGCTTTCCGGTCTTGATGTGTCTTCCGAGGGGATCCTGTTTGCCCGCTATACCAATGGTCAGTCTAAGTCCCTTGGGCAGGTTGCCTTGGCTTCTTTCAGCAACACTGATGGGCTGTCAGCTGTAGGAGATACCAGCTGGGTTGAAACCTTCGAATCTGGACAACCGGTTATTGGCAAACCCGACACAGGAACACTCGGTGGTATTAAGGCCAGCTCGGTAGAAGAATCCAATGTGGATCTTTCTGGTGAGCTGGTGAACTTGATCATTGCTCAGCGCAACTATCAGGCAAACGCCAAAACGATTGAAACCTCCGATGCGGTCACTCAGACCATCATCAACCTCCGCTAAAAGGCTTTGATGTAAGCTTGGCACGACTCCTGCAGGAATGTCTGAAAGAGCACTGGAAACAGTCAAAATTCCGGCAGGAGTTGTCCCATGGACAAAGCACTTTATATCGGTATGTCTGGCGCCAAGCAGAATATGCTGTCCCAACGCGCCCATGCCAATAACCTGGCCAACGTAAACACCACAGGCTTCAAGAAAGACTTTGCCCAGGCCCGGAGCATGCCCGTGTATGGCGAGCACCATCCTACCCGTGCATACGCCATGGCAGAGCGGCCCGGCACCGATTTGTCGGCCGGAGCCCTGATGCAAACCGGCCGGAAGATGGACATCTCCTTACAGGGTGACGGCTGGCTGGCCATTCAGAACAACCTTGGCGAAGAGGTGTTTACCCGCTCTGGCAGTTTGCAGATTGATGTGAACGGCATGGTGCGCCTGGCCAGTGGTGAGATGGTATTGGGTAACGGTGGCCCGGTTGCGCTTCCCCCTTTTGACAATGTGCAGGTTGGTGCCGATGGCACTGTATCCATCATTCCTGTGGGCGGTCCGCCAGATCAGCTGGTTGAGGTCGATAGGCTAAAGCTGGTTAACCCCCCCCGGGAAGCTCTTGAAAAAGGCCTGGATGGATTTATTCACCGCAAGCCAGGCGAGGCCGTGGATGGCGGCGAGCCTGCAGATGCTGCGTTGCGTGTGGTTTCCGGTTTTCTTGAAAGCTCTAACGTAAATGCGGTGGAAGAAATGATTTCCAACCTTCAGTTGTCCCGTCAGTACGAGATGCAAGTGAAGGTAATGCGTACCGCAAACGAGAATTCCGAGGCAGCGGCACGACTGTTGCAGAACCTCTGATAACTGTTGAAAACAAAGTCGGATAACCCTGAAGCGGCAAATGTTAGCCGCTCGCCAGGCACCGGCAAGGAGTAATGATTATGCTTCCAGCTCTTTGGGTTAGTAAAACCGGGCTAAGCGCCCAAGACACCAACATGTCGACCATCTCCAACAACCTGGCCAACGTGAACACCACGGGGTTCAAGCGTGACAGGGCCGTATTCCAGGATTTGTTGTACCAGATAAATCGGCAGCCAGGTGGCATGAACACGCAAAACTCCGAACTGCCTTCCGGGTTGCAGTTGGGTACCGGTGTACGCGTGGTGGGTACGGCAAAACAGTTTTCCCAAGGCAATCTTCAGGTAACGGAGCAGCCTCTGGATTTGGCCGTTAACGGCCGTGGCTTTCTACAGATCCAAATGCCTGATGGCCAGACTGCCTACACCCGCGATGGGCAGTTTCAGCTCAACGCCGATGGCGATGTGGTGACCCCGGATGGTTACCTGCTTCAGCCCAACATCAATGTGCCAGATAACGCGACAACCATCACCATAGGCAAAGATGGCACCGTATCCGCTATTACGGATGATCAGGCGGCGCCGGTTAACCTGGGCCAGATTACGCTGGTTGGTTTCATTAACCCGCAGGGCCTGCAGGCTATTGGTAACAACCTGTTTAAAGAAACAAACGCCAGTGGCGACCCCGCTGAGGGCGAGCCCGGGCTTGCCGGGTTGGGTGCATTGGAGCAGGGCATGGTTGAGTCATCCAACGTACAGGTGGTTGAGGAGCTGGTGAATATGATCACCACTCAGCGTGCTTACGAGATGAACTCAAAAGTTGTTTCCACAGCCGATCAAATGCTCCAGTTCATTACGCAAAATATTGGCTAATAAGCTGAAGCAGAACGCTTTGTGAAAGCGCGAGGGTAAAAGTGTGAGGGGAGAGCTCATGAAACCGACTACATCAACCTGGTTTACCAAGTCAGCAGGAACCTGTTTTCTGGTTTTGGTGCTTGCTGTGCTGCAGGGATGTACCGCCATGAGCCGGCCGCGCGCTGAGCCGGATGATCCTTCGTATGCGCCCGTGCGTGCTCAGGCGATGATGCAGCGTGATCCCGAATCGGGGGCCATCTACCAAAGCTCCCGCAATTACAATTTTTACGGCGACACGGTGGCCCTGAATATTGGCGATGTACTCACGGTGACCCTGAAAGAATCAACACGAGCCAGCAAAAATGCTGAAACCAAGATCACCAAGGACAGCGATATCTCCCTGCCAGAGCCCAACATTCTTGGTAAAAACAACATTGGCATTGCAACCGCTATAAAAAACGAGCGGGATTTTCAAGGCCAGGCAGAGGCTGATCAAAGCAACAGCCTGGCAGGCAGTATTACCGTGACCGTAGTAGATGTGCTGCCAAATGGCGTGCTGAAAGTTCGTGGCGAAAAGTGGTTGTCGCTCACCAACGGTGATGAATATGTGCGGCTTACCGGTTTGGTGCGCCCGCAGGATATCGCCCCAGGCAACATAGTGGCTTCCAGCCGCATTGCGGATGCCCGCATTGCGTACGGCGGCACAGGCGATTTTGATCAGGCGAACCAAATGGGCTGGCTGGCCCGGTTTTTCAACAGTGAGTGGTGGCCCCTATGATGTTACGCCGAGGCGTGGTTTTCTCGTTGTTGTTAGCGGTTTTGGCTGCGCCTGTGATGGCAGATCGCCTGAAGGACCTGGCGCGGATTAAAGGCGTTCGTAACAACCAGCTTGTGGGTTATGGCCTGGTCGTTGGTTTGGATGGAACCGGTGATAAAACGCCGTTTACCAATCAGACCTTCCGCAACATGATGAACCAGTTTGGCATTACCTTGCCGCCGGGGGTGAACCCGAAACTGGCCAACGTGGCGGCCGTTACCGTGAGCGCGACGTTACCCCCGTTTGCCAAAACCGGCCAGGAAATAGACATTACTGCGTCCTCCATTGGTAATGCCGACAGCTTGCGGGGCGGAACCCTGCTGATGGCCCCCCTCAAAGGCGCCGACGGTAACGTGTATGCGATGGCCCAGGGCAGCTTGGTGGTAGGCGGCTTTGGAGCCCAGGGGCAAGACGGCTCGCGCATTACGGTGAATGTTCCCAGCGTTGGCCGTATCCCAAATGGCGCGACCATTGAGCGGGAAATAGCCTCGCCCTTTAGCCGTGGTGACACGATTACCTTCAACCTGATGCGCCCGGATTTCACAACCGCTCGCCGTGTGGTGGAAGTGGTTAATCAGCACTTGGGGCCAGATATGGCCTATGCCCATGACGCAACGTCGGTTTCTGTGCGTGCACCCCGTGACCCATCCCAGAGAGTGAGCTTTCTCTCTATTCTGGAGAACCTTGAGGTAGACCCAGCTGAAGATGCGGCAAAAGTGGTTATCAACAGCCGTACAGGCACCATTGTTATAGGGCAGAACGTTAAAGTCAGCCCGGCAGCCGTTACCCACGGCAACCTTACGGTAACGATTCAGGAAAACCCTGCGGTTCAGCAGCCTAACCCGTTTGCGGGCGGCACTACCGAAATTGAGCAGGACTCCCAGATTGCCATTACCGAAGACCCAGCCCGTATGTTCAAGTTTGGACCTGCGGTTACGCTGAATGAAATTGTTCAGGCGGTAAACCAGGTGGGCGCAGCCCCGGGGGATGTTATGGCGGTACTGGAAGCACTTAAACAGGCTGGCGCTTTGCGTGCCGAGCTTATTGTTATCTAGGTGACATGATGCAGGACTATCAGCTTCAACAGGCCAGAGTGTATACGGATTTCAGTGGGCTGAATGCACTGAAAAACGGTGCCAAAGACGACAAGCAGGGCGCGCTTGAGGAAGTCGCACGCCAGTTTGAAAGTATCTTTGTGTCTGAAATGCTGAAGTCCATGCGCAAAGCGGGGGATGTGTTGGCTGAGGGTAACTACCTGAACACCAACCAGTCGGAGATGTATCGCGACATGTTCGACAGTCAGCTGAGCCTTACCATGGCAGGCGGGCAGGGTACCGGGCTGGCGGAAGCCTTGGTTCGGCAACTGAGCGAAGATATTCCCGGAGCAGATAAGCAGGGCGAATCTCTGGCCTCCCGCAAAACAGAATTGGCGGACTATGACCGCAGCTTACCCCGGCTTTCACCAAGGTTGCCTGAGCGGGTTGAAGAAGTAACCGAGGTTGCTGAAGCTAACTCTTTAGTGCCAAAGGCAGAAGCCAGTGCATTGCCCGAAACGTTTGACTCTCCAGAGCACTTTGTAAGCACGCTTCTGCCGATAGCCGAGAAAATTGCAGCAGATACTGGCATTAACCCAAGGTTGATGGTCGCGCAAGCGGCCCTGGAAACCGGCTGGGGGCGCCACATGATAAAGGGCGATGGTAGCGAGCCTAGCCATAACCTTTTTGGCATCAAGGCCGACAGCCGTTGGCAGGGTGAGGCGGTAACCATAACCACCACAGAATTCCGTGAGGGTGTGCCAATGAAAGAGCGCGCGGATTTTCGTGCTTATCCTGATTATGAGTCCAGCTTTCGGGATTACGTCTCGTTTCTGGAGTCCAATCCCCGATATCAGGATGTACTTGCCAGTGCCGACCAGCCGCATGTATTTGCCAGAAAACTGCAGGAAGCAGGCTACGCGACTGACCCCCAGTACGGTGACAAAATTAATCGAATTATGAACCGTGATTCTCTGATGACACTGTCAATGGGCAATGGAGGCGAGGAGTAACGTTATGGCGGGACTAATCGGTATTGGCCTCAGCGGTATCCTTGGCCAGCAGAGTGCCCTGAATACCACGGGCAATAACATCACCAACGCGAATACGCCTGGCTACAGCCGGCAGGAAGTGGTGTTTGAAACCCGGCAGGGTCAGCGTACTGGCGCTGGCACCGTGGGTACCGGGGTAAGTATCTCGGAGATCCGCCGGTTGGCGAACGAGTATCTTGTTCAACAGGTTCGTGAAGACAGTACGTTGGCTGGCGAGCAGCAAGCGTTGAACTCCGAACTTAGCCGGTTGGACAATTTGCTGGGCGGGGAGTCTACCGGGCTGAATACTGCTCTGAATAATTTCTTTGCAAGCCTGCAAAATGCCGCCGAAGATCCAGCCTCTTTGCCTCAACGCCAGCTGGTGCTGAGCGAGGCCAGGCAGGTGGTTAATCGCTTTCAGGCATTGAGCCAGGAATTTATTCAGCAGCGGGAGTCTATAAAGACGCAAATGCAGCAGGGTGCAAAAGATGCCAATACCCTGTTGAAGAATATCGCTGGGCTTAATCTGGCAATCTCTGAATCCCCGGGCCTGGCCCAGGGCAAAATGCCGAACGAATTATTGGATCAGCGGGATGAAGCGCTGCGGCAGCTCTCTGAACTGGTCAACATACGAGTCACGCCAACGGAGGGCAGCCAGGTAAGCGTGTCGCTATCCAATGGCTTGTCGTTGGTTGTTGGTAATAACGCAGCACAGCTTGGCACCCAGGGGAGTGCGGAAGACCCCACTCGCCTGGAGTTTACGCTCACAAGCGGTGGTCGCACGCTCAATATTGATGAGCAAATCACTGGCGGCAAACTTGGCGGGTTGAGGCGTTTTGACAATGAGGCGCTTAAGCCTGCGTTTGATGAGCTGGGGCGGATCGCGATAAGCATTTCTGCCAGTATGAATCGCCAGCATGAAATCGGTATGGATCTTGAGGGTGATCTCGGAGGTCAGTTTTTTAACGACGTGAACGATCTGGCGGCGCAGAGAAGCCGGGTTGTGGCTAACGCTAATAATCAGTTACCAAGAGATGGTCAGCTGGCGATTGAGATTACTGACAGCACCAAACTGCCTGCGGGAAGCTGGACTTTGCAATTCAGTGGCGACGGTCGCAGTTTTGAGCTTGTTGACAAGGCCTCTGGAAAAGTCGTGAATCAGGGCCGGTTGCCCGACCCAGTACAATCTGAAATCTCCATGCCCGGGTTTAACATTCGTGTTGAAGGCGGAACCTTCAATGCTGGCGATAAGTACCTGGTTCAGCCCAGTCGTAACGCTGCGGAGTCCATCGGCTTGCAGGTGAGCCGGGAAGAAGACCTGGCCTTTGCCAGTCCGGTGCGGGCAACCTCTGGTGATCAGAATATTGGGACTGGAGAAATCGATCAGGGCACCATGTTGAATGTGCGTAATCCGTTCACTGGCTCCTTACTGCCCGGTTTTGCAACCAGCGGTGAGATGGCTAACGGGCCATTAACCATTCGTTTTGACCCCGATCCTGGTGACCCTTCTGCGTTAGTATTTACGGTTACCGGGCCTCCGCCGGCCAGCACAGCTGTTGGTACGCCGAACCAGCCTTACGAACCCGGGAAGATTAACACTGTGTTCAGTGGTGACCCGGCCGCAGGTGACGACTATCAAGGTTTTCAGTTCAAGCTAACAGGCCAGCCGGCAGTTGGAGACACCTTTGAGATTGATTACAACAGCAACGGCATTTCAGACAACCGGAACGCGGAACTGCTAGCTTCGCTGGGCACTGCCAACACCATGAATGGTGGAAGCCAGAGTTTCGCTGAAGGCTATGCCGGCGTGGTGGAGGCTGTTGGTGTTAAAACCCGCCAGAGCCAGTTTGATCTGGAGGCGGGCAAAACCCTGCTGGAGCAATCCTCCGCTCAGAGAGAATCAGTTTCAGGGGTAAACCTTGATGAGGAAGCCGGCAAGCTCATTCAGTACCAGGCTGCCTATAACGCCTCTGCCCAAGTGATTTCGGTGGCTCAGGATTTGTTCAACACGCTGTTGCAGACGTTCCGGTAACAGACGAGGTGATGTGACATGATCAGAATTTCATCACAACAAATATTCTCCAGCGGTATCAGCCGGTTACAGGAGCTGAACAGTAATCTGAACAGCACGCAACAGCAGATAGCCTCGGGTAAACGAGTGAACAAGCCTTCAGATGATCCGGTGGCTGCAGCCCGCATTTTAAAGCTGGATCAGGAACTGTCACGGGTGAGCACGTATGAGCGCAACGTAAGCCTTGCAGACAACCGCCTTAGTCAGGAAGAGAATGCGCTGACAAGTGCGGTTGATGTGATTCAGCGTATCCGGGAGCTTACGGTGCAGGCGGGTAACGGGTCGCTATCTCCTAACGATCGCCAGTCGATTTCTTCAGAAATGAAAGAGCGGCTGGGCCAACTGGCCAACATTGGAAACACCCGGGATGCCTCTGGCGAGTATATTTTTAGTGGATTTCAGGGGTCGGTTCAGGCGTTCCAGCAGAATGATGAAGGCAAGTACGTATATCAGGGTGACGAAGGCCAACGGGTTCTGGAAATTGATGATGGTGTGACTGTGCCGATCAGTGACCATGGCAAAGGCATTTTCGTGAATGTGCCAGCGGCTGTCGTTGGCGAGCACGCAGGTCCAACAACCGGGACGTTTATTTCCGGGGTGAAGGTGGCGAGCGAGGCGGCGTTGGCCTCGGCTTTTCCTGGGTCGTTTCCAAATGACATAGTCCTTCAGGTAGATAATAGCGTTCCCCCACAAGTTGTGGCGTTCGACAAAAATGACTCAACCAATACATTTCCGGTTACCCCCTCTGATTATCAGAGCGGTGAACCCTTTGTTGTCGCCGGGATTGAAGCAAGCATTACCGGTGCTGTACCAGGTGCGACGCCTGCGCCAGATAGCTACACATTGAAAATCAATGATAAGCAGTCGGTGTTCGGTTCTATCGAAAACCTTATTTCCGGCCTCGATTCCATTGATAAGAGCACCCCGGAAGGCCGTGCCCAGTATGACGATTTGATCGCGCAGTCTTTGGCTAATCTCGACAATGCCCAAGAGAGTGTTGTCCTTAAGCAGACTGAGCTTGGTGGCCGCATGAACGCGGTAGAAACCACCAAGAACTTTTTGGCCGACTCTTCGGTGTATACAAACGAAATCCGCTCGCAGCTTCAGGATGTGGATTACGCCGAAGCGATCAGCAATCTGAGCTTCCAGAGCTTTGTGCTGCAGGCTGCGCAGCAATCGTTTGCACAGGTTTCCCAGTTGTCATTATTCGACCGGTTGTAAATACAGGGGTTTTTGTAAAAACTAGCGTGCTCTGTGTATTGCTTTCACGATCAAGCTAAGTATAATTCCCCCACTCTTCGTTGGCGGCGTGGTGAAATTGGTAGACACGACGGATTCAAAATCCGTTGCTAGAAATAGCGTGGCGGTTCGAGTCCGCCCGCCGCTACCATATTCAAGTCGCATAGCGCGACGTATTGAACAGCCCGGTCCATGAACGTCTCCGATTTTCATTTTGAACTCCCGGACGAACTCATCGCCCGGTACCCGCTTAGGGAGCGCAGCGCTTCCCGCCTACTATGCTTAGATGGCAACGCTGGCGACACCGCACATCGTTTGTTTACTGACCTTCCGAATTTGCTACAGCCCGGCGACTTACTCGTGTTTAACAACACCCGTGTGATTCCAGCGCGCCTGTTTGGTAAAAAGGAAAGCGGTGGTCAGGTTGAAGTGTTGGTAGAGCGAGTAACGGGTGAGCACGATCTTATTGCTCATGTTCGCGCGTCCAAGGCACTAAAAACAGGGCAGAGGGTTATTCTTGAGGACGGCTCTGCGCTGCGCATGACAGGCAGAAATGATGCTCTGTTCCACCTTGAGTGTGAGGCCGGTGAACCAGTATTGAATCTGCTTGAGCGCATCGGGCACATGCCCCTTCCGCCATATGTCGACAGGCCTGATGAATCAACTGATCGTGAGCGCTATCAAACCGTTTACGCGAAGGAGCTTGGCGCCGTTGCAGCGCCAACAGCAGGCTTGCATTTTGATGACTCGGTTCTGCAGGCTCTGAAAGCCCGTGGCGTGGAGAGCACTTTTGTAACGCTGCACGTGGGCGCCGGAACGTTTCAGCCAGTGCGTGTAGACCACATAGATGATCATGTTATGCACAGTGAGATAGTGCACGTGCCCGAAGATGCAGTAGACGCAGTTAACCGTACCCGAGCCAGGGGTGGTCGTGTGGTCGCGGTTGGCACAACGTCTGTGCGATCTCTTGAATCTGCAAGTCGTGGCGGTTGCTTGAAACCTTTCCGTGGTGAAACTGACATTTTTATTCATCCGGGGTACAAGTTTCAGACCGTGGATGCGTTGGTTACCAATTTCCACTTGCCAGAATCCACGCTGATTATGCTGGTTAGCGCGTTTGCGGGTTACGAGAATGTGATGCACGCCTATCGCGATGCAATTACCGAAAAGTACCGTTTTTTTAGTTATGGCGATGCCATGTTCATAACCGGGCAGGAGCCTAGCCGGGGTATGCTACTTGGTGCACACGATGAGCCTGTCCCGTCAGGCCGCCCATCATCATTCAATACTGGAGATAAGTCGTGAGCCAGTCCTGCTTTATGTCTTTTGAAAAACTGGGAGAAGACGGCCTTGCCCGGCGTGGCCGGCTTACCTTCCCTCGCGGAACCGTCGAAACTCCTGCGTTTATGCCGGTAGGCACCTATGGAACGGTTAAAGGGATGTTGCCCCGCGATATCCACGAAACCGGCGCTGAGATTATTCTTGGCAACACGTTCCATCTGATGCTACGCCCCGGAACAGAGGTGGTAAAAGCTCACGGTGATCTCCACGATTTTACCCAGTGGAAAGGGCCGATACTGACGGATTCAGGCGGCTTTCAGGTGTTCAGCTTGGGCGAAATGCGAAAAATAACCGAAGAAAAAGTGACGTTTCGCTCCCCGGTAGATGGCTCACCGGTTGAGTTGTCGCCGGAAATTGCGATTCAGGTTCAGCGTGATTTGGGCTCTGATGTCGTTATGATTTTCGATGAGTGCACGCCTTACCCGGCCACAGAAAAGCAGGCGCGGGAATCCATGGAACTGTCGCTACGCTGGGCAAAGCGCAGCAAGGATGCGCATGAGGGCAGCCCATCGGCGCTCTTTGGTATCGTTCAGGGTGGCATGTACGAGTCGCTCCGGGACCGTTCGCTGGAAGGTCTTACGGACATTGGGTTCGACGGTTACGCCATCGGCGGGCTTTCTGTTGGCGAACCGAAAGAAGATATGATTCGCATACTTGATCACCTGCCGCCAAAAATGCCTGATGATAAGCCTCGTTACCTGATGGGGGTAGGGCGGCCTGAAGACTTGGTAGAGGGGGTGCGCCGGGGTGTCGATATGTTCGACTGCGTCATGCCTACGAGAAACGCGCGCAATGGCTATTTGTTCACGTCTACCGGTACCGTGAAAATCCGTAATGCGCGTCATCGTCATGATACGGCACCTTTAGATGACCGATGTGACTGTTATACTTGCGAGAACTTTTCGAGAAGTTATCTGCATCATCTGGATAAGTGTGGAGAAATGCTTGGCGCTCAACTGAATACTATTCACAACCTGAGCTACTACCAGAACCTTATGGCTGGATTGCGCGAGGCCATTGAAGCAGGTACATTGTCGGACTTTATAAATGACTTCTATGCTCTGCGCGGCGAGACAGTGCCTGCCATGGGTAATGAGTAAAACCTTTTGCTTAATCAACGGAGAGTTTTGATGAAATCAGTCAAGTTGTTTTTGGTCGGCCTTTTGGCAATGCTGCCCACCCTGGCCATGGCTCAGGAAGGTGCTGCAGGTGGTATGGGTGTTATGGGCCAGGTAATCTTCTTCGCCGGCTTTATTCTTATTTTTTACTTCTTGATCTGGCGCCCGCAATCCAAGCGTGCAAAAGAACACAAATCGCTGATGTCTGGCCTTAACAAGGGTGACGAAGTTGTTACCTCCGGCGGTATTGTTGGAAAGATCACCAAGGTATCTGATGATTTCATCGTTGTTGAAATTGCTGACAACGTTGAAGTGAAGGTACAAAAAGTAGCTGTTGCCGCCGCACTGCCGAAAGGTACGCTCAAAGACATCTGAGCAAGGACTCTCTGGCCGGCCCTGATACCCGCCGGCTTGAACCTTCCTGGCTGAAACACCAAGGCCGGCCTCCGAGCCGGCTACAAGGGATCCCATGCTGAACAAGTACCCGCTTTGGAAAAACCTGGTTATCCTGGTCGCGATCGTGATCGGGTTTATCTACGCTTTGCCCAACCTGTTTCCCGATGACTACGCTGTGCAGATCACCGGTGCCCGTAGCAGTACCGAAGTTGACTCTGCTGTGCTCGAAAGAGCCGTTAAAGCATTGGAGTCGGATGGTATCGAGGTTAAAAGCAGTATGCTTGAGGATCGGGATGCCCTTATCCGTTTAAACAGTTCCGATGATCAGTTGCGTGCTCGCCCTGCGGTTCAGGCCGCTCTCGGGAGAGACTACCTGGTTGCACTGAATATGGCCGCTTCTACGCCGGCCTGGCTGAAAAGCCTGGGCGCCGGGCCAATGAAACTTGGTCTCGATCTGCGTGGTGGCGTTCACTTCCTGTTGGAGGTGGATATGGATACCGCCGTTGGTCAGCGGCTTGAGGCTGTTTCGGGCCAAATCAAGCGCGAGCTTCGCGAGGAGCGCATTCGCTATCGGGGTGGTGATGTTGAAGGCACCCGTGACATTGTTCTGAGCTTTCGGGATGAGGCTTCTCGTAGCGAGGCCTTTGATCTGGTCAAACGCCAGTACAATGAGTTTCTGCTGGATGAGCAAACGAACGGCGGAGAGTTCCAGATTGTTCTTACCTTGTCTGAAGGAGAGGTAAATGCAATTCGGAAGTACGCTCTTGAGCAAAACTTGACCACCATTCGTAACCGGGTGAACGAGCTTGGTGTTGCAGAGCCGTTGGTTCAGCAGCAGGGTGCTAATCGGATTATTGTCGAGCTTCCGGGTGTTCAGGATACGGCTCAGGCTAAGCGGGTTCTTGGCGCTACCGCAAACCTGGAATTCCGTATGGAAGCCCGCCAGGATGCAGTAACAGGCGAAACGGAGCAATTTAGCTTCCGCGATGAACGCCAGCGCAACGCCCGCTTGGAGCGTGAAATTATTGCTACCGGTAATAATGTGGCGAACGCACAGCAGGCCTTCGATGAGAATGGCCAGCCGCAGGTCAGCATTACCATGGATTCCGTAGGTGGCGATTTGATGAACCGCTCCACACGCAACGCCATCGGCCGACGCATGGCGGTTTTGTTCATCGAGTTCCGCACGGAAACCGAAACCAAAATGGTGGACGGTGAGCCGGTAGAGACCGATAAGCGGATTGTTGAGAAGGGCATTATCAGCCTTGCTACCGTTCAGTCTGCTCTAGGTAGCAGCTTCCGTATCACAGGGTTGGATTCTATACCTGAAGCTTCAGAGCTTGCCCTGCTTCTGCGGGCTGGTGCTTTGGCTGCGCCCATGTACTTTGTACAGGAACGTACCATTGGGCCAAGCTTGGGGCAGAAAAACATTGATGCCGGCATGATGTCTGTGGCTCTCGGCTTTATTCTAGTGCTGCTTTATATGTTGGTTTACTACCGTGGTTTCGGGGTTGTGGCGAATATCGCTCTGACCGTCAACCTGATGCTTCTTATTGCTTGCATGTCTATTCTCTCTGCTACGTTAACGCTGCCTGGTATTGCCGGTATCGTGCTGACTGTGGGTATGGCGGTAGATGCTAACGTATTAATATTTGAACGTATTAAGGAAGAAATCAAGGCAGGGGTGTCGCCCCAGCTTTCCATTAACGCAGGCTATTCCCGTGCGTTCGTGTCTATTTTCGATGCCAACATAACCACGCTGCTTGTAGCCATTATTCTTTTCGCAATGGGCTCCGGCCCGGTGAAAGGTTTCGCAGTGACATTGTGCATCGGTATTTTGACCTCAATGTTCTCTGGGCTGGTGGTTAGCCGGAGTATCGTCAATATGGTTTATGGCGGCCGCAAGGTCGAGAAACTGTCGATCGGAGGAAAGCTCGCCAATGTCTGATGATCAAAAACAACCGTTTGATTTTATGGGGTTTCGGAAGATTGCTTCCGTAATCTCCATTATTTTGGTAGTTACGTCTATCGCCCTTCTGGGAATTCGTGGTCTTAACTTGGGCATGGACTTTACCGGTGGTACGTCGGTAGAGCTGGAATATGCACAAACACCGCAACTGGATCAGGTACGTTCCACCCTTTCAGAGGCCGGGTACGAGCAGTTTGTCGTGCAAAACTTTGGCGCTGATACGATTGTGCTTGTGCGCCTGTCGGAAGCTGGCAACGACCAGTTGGCCCAGGAAATTGTTGGTGCTTTGACTTCAGGTGGTGACGATCTAAAGCTGGTAGGTTCTGAGTTTGTGGGGTCGCAAGTTGGTAGCGAGCTTAAAGAGGATAGCGGCCTTGCGCTTCTAATCGCGCTTGCGGTGGTACTCATCTATGTGGGTATGCGGTTCCAGTTCAAGTTCGGTATTGCCTCGGTAGTGCCTTTGGCCCACGACGTTATTATCGTTCTCGGCATTTTTGCACTTTTCCAATGGACGTTTGATCTTACGGTTCTTGCAGCTCTGCTGGCGATTATCGGCTACTCGCTGAATGACACCATTGTTGTGGCAGATCGCATTCGCGAGAACTTCCGTAAAATACGGGTGGGTGAATCTTGGGATATTATCAATGAGTCTATTCATCAGACCATTGCTCGTACCATAAATACCTCAGGCACCACGTTGGTGGTTCTGCTAGCCCTGTATTTCTTGGGAGGCGAAGCCATCAACAAGTTCGCTTTGGCGTTGATTATCGGTGTGGTGGTGGGTACCTACTCATCCATCTATGTATCCGCTAATCTGCTGATGGCGATGGGCGTTTCCCGTGACGATCTTATGGTTCCCGCCAAAGAAGGTGCTGCCGGTTCTGAAGAAGAGGAAGAGGAGCCACCGGAATGGCTCAACCGTATGTAGTTCTGATCCGGGGTTAACCCCGGGCATAAAAAAACCGCCACTTTTCAGTTGGCGGTTTTTTTATGCCCGAATATTTGCTTTAGCCAGGTATGCGACCACGGAACGGATGCAGGATCTTCAGAACTTCCCGGAACAGTTTGGGGTTCGCAACCACCAGTTGACGGGCTTTGTCTGTTGACGGGTTGCCTGAAAAGTCGGCGGTAAGTGCACCGGACTCCATCGCTAAGGTTACACCGAAATCCAGGTCCGCTGCTTCTGGACGGAATATAACTGCTGCATCCAAAAGGCCTGCCGATACCCGCGCAATATCAAGAACAACGCAGCCTGATGTACGGAACATGGAGGAATTCTGGGCCAGAACTGCGGCCATCTCGCCCCAAAGAAGCGGGTTGTCGCCTTTGCGCGCCTGGTCCAGCAAGTTGGTTGCGAACGCAGCTTTTTCAGCGTGCTTGATGTCAGACGCTCTTATTCTGCGGCTGTTTAGTGCGGCGCCACGACCGCGGCTAGCCGAGTATTCTTCACCGGTAACCGGATTAACCAGAAGAAGGTTTTCCGTGCGGTTGTTCTTCTTCTGAGCCAAAGCCAAGGCGAACTCGGGAATGCCTCGGAGGAAATTCTCGCGACCCATGACCGGAAAAATATGCCAGCTTCTTTCGCTGGTTCCGGCGTCTGCTTCGTTCAGCGGCGCGATGGTGTGATCTTTGTAAGCTTTTTCGAGTTGCTCGGCAAAGTTGTCATAAATGGACTGCTCGACCCGGTCCAACTGGAGGCGACGTTCTTCGTCATCCTTTCCGGTAGGCTCCTGGCGCTCGAAGTGGGCTTTCAGGTAATCCGACCCCTGACGCGCGACGCGCAGGGCCATTTTGATAGCTGGTTGCATCTGAGTGTTCATTATCCGGGTGTGTTAAGGCCGGGCATGATAGCAAAGATCCCCCCCTCTTGTATGCTTTTTGACTCAGTGAAAGCACGGACGGCAAGATATCAGCAGTTATTCGGGGGCGCAGAAAGCGGCCGCTTTCTGGTATCATTGCCGCCCTTAAATTTTAACTTTGGGCTTGCCACCAATGCACAAACCATCTCCGCCCCTGGAAGGGCCGGACGCGTTTCAGGATCAGATCCGAATTGTCCTTGTTGAGACGTCGCACTCAGGCAATATCGGGGCTGTGGCTCGGGCCATGAAAAACATGCAGCTCGCAAATCTATGGCTGGTTAATCCGAAATCTTTTCCGGATGAAGCATCTTACGCCCGTGCAGCCGGCGCCTCCGATATACTCGATCGCGCCAAGGTTGTATCGACGCTGGATGAAGCGCTGGAAGATTGTGTGATGGTGTTGGGTACCAGTGCCCGGGGCCGGAAGATACCTTGGCCAGTAGTGCCGCCGCCTGAAGCCGCAGTCATTGCCGCAGAAAATAGCCAAGCCGGGCCGGTGGCGCTGGTTTTCGGGCGAGAAAATCACGGTCTGAGTAATGATGAGCTGCATCGTTGCCATTACCATATCCATATCCCGTCGAACCCCGATTACAGTTCGTTGAACTTGTCTATGGCGGTTCAGATTATGTGCTACGAGTTGCGAATGCTTTATCTGCGCAACCTTGAAACGGGGGAGGGTAGCCACTACTTAAAGCCGATGACGGCGCCAGGTGATGATGGTTGGGATGTACCTGCCGCCAAGGTAGGGGATGTTGAGGGCTTTTATAGTCACCTTGAGCAAACATTGCATGATGTTGATTTTCATCGCAGGGACAACCCAAGGCAGTTGATGTCTCGATTGCGCCGGCTGTTTCAGCGGGCAAAGCTTGATCAGATGGAAATAAATATTCTTCGAGGCGTTTTAAGTGCCGTGCAGAAGGCTGCAGGTGCGTCGGGAAATAACAAATCAACCCAGGCGGGTAACCCGCCCGCCGGACAGGACGATGGCCATGTTTAGGCATTTGCGTGAAGACATTAAAAGCGTTTTTCATCGGGATCCGGCTGCCCGAAATACCTTTGAAGTTTTGACGAATTATCCTGGGCTTCACGCTCTGTTAATTCATCGGTTTTCCCATTGGTTGTGGAATGCCGGGTTTAAGTGGCTAGCTCGTACCATCTCCACGTTGACTCGGTGGCTTACAGGTATAGAAATACACCCGGGAGCCACGATAGGTCGGCGGTTTTTTATTGACCATGGCATGGGTGTGGTTATTGGCGAAACAGCTGTTATTGGCGACGACGTTACCTTGTACCAGGGTGTCACCCTTGGCGGCACCAGTTGGAATAAAGGCAAACGCCACCCTACTATTGGCGATGGCGTGGTTGTGGGTGCCGGCGCAAAAATACTGGGGCCTTTTGAAGTGGGTGAAGGTGCCAAAATCGGCTCGAATTCCGTGGTTACCAAGGCCGTTCCCGCTGGCGCTACGGTTGTGGGTATCCCAGGCAGAATCATTGTGAGGCAGAAATCGGAAGACGATGCCCGTCGCAAGGTTATGGAGGAGCGCATGGGCTTCGATGCCTACGGTGTAACCGAGGAGATGCCTGACCCGGTGGCTCGTTCTGTACGCGCACTGCTTGACCACATGCATGCGGTGGATGAGCGCCTTGAGAATATGTGTCAGGCGCTTCGGAAGGTTAACAGCGAATACCAGAACGGTGATTTGCCGGTTCTGGATGAAGATGACTTTGACTGCGTGCGTGATGAAAGCGAGGATCGCGGCTGAATACTTGACTGAATTACTTGGTCAATTCATACTCGACTTCTCATACTGAGATTCAATCCCATCACGGGGCTGATGCCATGAAGTTGACTACCAAAGGCCGCTACGCTGTTACGGCCATGCTGGATCTTGCTCTCCATGGGGGGCAGGGGCCCGTAACTCTTGCGGATATTTCAGCCCGTCAGGAGATATCGCTTTCCTATCTGGAGCAGCTTTTCTCACGTCTTCGTCGTCGTGACCTGGTCGCTAGCATTCGCGGGCCTGGTGGTGGTTACCATCTGAGCCGGGGTGCAGCCGATATCTACATTGCGGATGTTGTTGATGCGGTGAATGAGTCTCTCGATACGACCCGATGTGGAAATAAAGGTGATTGCCAAAATGGTGAAAAATGCCTGACCCATCATCTATGGTCCGATCTGAGTGATCAGATTCATCAGTTCCTCAGCGGGATTAGTCTTGGGGATCTGATGCTAAGACATGAAATCCGCCAAGTTGCGGACCGACAGAACCGCCGTCAGTCTGAAGGCGATTCCGACACGATTAATACCGAGCGTCTGACTATCGATCAGGCGCCCGCCTGAATCAAGCTCCTGTATTCTATGAAAAAGCCTGTATACCTCGATTACGCGGCAACAACACCCGTTGACCCCGCTGTCGCTGATGAGATGATCAAGTACCTGACTCCGGATGGCTTTTTTGGCAATCCGGCCTCACGGTCGCACGGGTTCGGTTGGCAAGCGGAAGCTGCAGTCGAATCAGCTCGGAGCCAGGTCGCAAGATTGATTCACGCCGATCCCCGCGAAATTGTCTGGACGTCTGGTGCAACCGAATCCGATAACCTGGCTATTAAGGGTGCGGTGGCCGGTCGTGACAACGCACACCTCATAACCTCCACAATTGAGCACAAAGCGGTTGTTGATACGTGCAAGTGGCTAGAGGCGCAAGGTGCTGAAGTGACTTGGCTAAAGCCTGGTCGCGATGGTCGCATACAGCCAGAGCAGGTATTTGAAGCGCTAAAACCAGAAACCGTTCTTGTCAGCCTGATGCTGGTAAATAATGAATTAGGCAGTGTCACCGATACGGCCGCTATAGGCGCAGAGCTTCGGAGCCGTGGCGTGCTATTTCATGTAGACGCTGCTCAGGCCGCTGGTAAGCTACCCATAGATGTGACTGCCATGCCTGTGGATCTGTTGTCTCTTTCCGGCCATAAAGTATACGGCCCCAAGGGTGTGGGCGCGCTTTATGTCCGGCGTTCGCCAGATGTGCGTATAAATGCTCAGATTCATGGTGGTGGTCATGAGCGGGGTATGCGTTCAGGAACCTTGCCAACCCACCAAATTGCGGGAATGGGTAAAGCGTTCGCGATCGCCGAATCTTCTCTTGAGAGTGAGATCGGGCACCTGGAAGGCTTGCGTGCGTCTTTCCTGAAAGGCTTGAGTGGGCTGTCTGGGGTAACCCTCAACGGTTCGGAGATGTTTCGTGTTCCGGGAATTATCAACCTTTCATTTGAAGGTGTGGATGCGGAATCTATGATGCTGGGTCTTAGGGATCTGGCAGTCTCCTCCGGCTCCGCTTGCGCTTCTGCTGCGGTAGAGTCGTCTTATGTGCTCCGTGGTATCGGGTTAAGCGATGAAGTGGCACATCGCGCATTGCGTTTTTCAATAGGGCGCTACACAACTGCGGATGAAATCATCTTTGCCAGCGCGCAAATTGTTGATGTGGTTACCCGCCTTCGTGCAGTGCGGTAGGCAGTGGGCCTTCGACTGCGTATAATCTCAGGCCTGAAATTTACCCGTACCCTATTAACCTAAACCCTACTGGAGAAATACCATGGCTAATGAACGTACGTTTTCCATTATCAAGCCCGATGCTGTTGCAAAGAATGTCATCGGTGAAATTTACAGCCGTTTCGAGAAGGCTGGCTTGAACATCGTCGCTTCACGCATGATGCATCTTACTCAGGAGCAGGCGGAAGGCTTTTACGCTGAGCACAAAGAGCGTCCGTTCTTTAACGACCTGGTTGCGTTCATGACGTCCGGGCCCGTTGTCGTTCAGGTTCTGGAAGGCGAAGGCGCCATCCTGAAGAATCGTGACCTGATGGGTGCTACTAACCCGAAGGAAGCTGAAGCTGGAACAATCCGCGCTGATTTCGCTACATCAATCGATGCCAACGCGGCACACGGTTCTGATTCTGCAGAGTCTGCAGAGCGTGAAATCGCCTATTTTTTCAATGACAACGAAATCTGCCCACGCGGTTGATTTTGTTGGTCGGGGGCTGCCGCCGGCAGCCCCCGCATTGGTTATTTGATCGAGGTTATAAAATGACAGCGGCCGCTGAAAAAACCAACCTTCTGGGGATGCCGAGAGATAAGCTTGAGGCGTACTTTGAAACCTTGGGAGAAAAGCGCTTTCGCGCCACTCAGTTGCTGCAGTGGATGCATCAGCGTGGTGTGGATGACTTCGATCAAATGACTAATGTGAGTAAACCCCTGCGGGAAAAGCTCAAGCAAGTGGCCGTGATTCATGGCCCGGAAGTTGTCTATGACGAAACGTCAAAAGACGGCACCCGTAAGTGGGTCATGCGCATGGATAACGGCAACAGTGTAGAGACTGTGCTAATCCCAGATGGCGAACGGGGTACGTTGTGTGTCTCCTCGCAAATCGGTTGCACCCTTGACTGTACCTTCTGCTCAACGGGCAAGCGTGGCTTTAACCGTAACCTGACTGCAGCAGAGATTATCGGGCAGGTATGGGTTGCGCGAAAGGCGTTTATGCCATTTGAGCCAGGCCCTGAACGGCCAATCACCAACGTTGTTATGATGGGGATGGGAGAGCCTCTGATGAACTTTGACAACGTTGTGGATGCGATGAATCTGATGATGGAAGACCTCGCATATGGCATCTCCAAGCGTCGAGTTACGCTGAGTACCTCCGGTGTTGTTCCGGCTATTGATAAGCTAGCCGAAGTTACCGATGTTTCACTGGCCATTTCGCTGCATGCCCCCAATGATGAGTTGAGGAACAAGCTGGTTCCGCTCAATAAGAAGTATCCGATTGCGGAACTTCTGGCGGCAACGAAACGCTATTTCAGCCGTTTGCCCGAAAAGCGCAAAGCGACGATTGAGTACACGGTTATTGAGGGGATGAACGATAAACCAGAGCACGCTCACGAGCTTGCTGAGCTGCTTCGGGATCTTCCATGTAAGATCAACCTTATCCCCTTTAATCCGTTCCCCGAAAGTGATTTTCGTCGGCCTAGCACCAACGCTACCCGGCGTTTTCAAGCTGTGCTGAACGAAGCCGGTTATGTCGCGACAATCAGAACGCCCCGTGGCGATGATATTGATGCTGCTTGTGGCCAGCTCGTTGGCCAGGTAGAGGATCGCACCCGCAGAAGTCAGCGATACATTAATGTTCAGCAAGTGAATCCTTGAGCGGGCGCTTGCTGTTTTTTTTAACCTGCGAGGAATGCAATCTGTGGCTATGAAATCGGTAAATGGATATTTTGCTGCGGTAGCAACCTTGCTGGTCGCTCTCTTTATTTCCGGGTGTGTTACCACAACGGATAGCCGCTTCACCCGCGAAGCCGATGAGCAGAAAGCTATCGACAACTACGTTCAGCTTGCCACCGCTTATATCGGCCAAGGCAATACCGAACGGGCCCGGCACCACTTGGATCGCGCTCTTGAACTTGATCCAGATAGCCCGCAGGCGCTTGCCGCGTTCGGGCTCATCTACAATAGCGACGGTGATGCGGAACTTGCAGAAGAAAGTTTCAAACAAGCTGTGTCCAACGACCCCAGTTACACCCGTGGCAGAGTGTATTACGGTGCATTTCTTTATTCCCAAGGACGCCTGAAAGAATCCCGTGACCAGTTTCTGGCCGCATCCAAGGATACCAATTACAAAGATCGTGGTTCTGTTTTCTACAATCTTGGTATGACACAGGAGCGTCTTGGTCTTAAGGCAGAAGCTGCTGTCTCCTATCGTCGCGCAACTGAGTTGACTCGCGGCGATGCTCGTTCGTTACTTTCACTTTCCCGGGTTATGGTGGAATCTGGCGATATTGCTGGCGCTGCGCGCCATTATGATCGGCTGATACAAATCATGCAGAGAAGCGAACGCCTGCAACACTCCCCTGAGAGTCTGCTAACAGGCATTAGAATCGCGCGGCACTTTGGGGATGGAAACCAGGAAGCTAGCCTGGTGTTGCAGTTAAAGAATAATTTCCCGGAGTCAGTAGAGTACCAACAATACAAGGCGCTGATTTCTAATGACAAGTGATGACACTCAACAAACCGTAGCGAACAAGCCCGTTGGCCAGCAGTTGAAGCAGGCAAGAGAGAAACTTGGGCTGAGTGTTTCTCAGATTGCTGATGCGCAGCATTTGAGAAACGGTATTATCCAGTCCATTGAAAACGGAGAATACGACCAGATTGACAGCGAGCTGTTCCTTAAAGGTTACGCTCGGGCCTATGCGAAGCAGGTTGGTCTTGATGGAGACGCAATTATTGCGGAACTGAACCTGGAGCTTGAACCCGCTCGTTTGCAAAAGGAACGCGAGCTGGAGGCAAACCCGTTGGTGGACCTTGAGCGTCGCAGGCGCAAAAAGCGCAGGATTGCCAAGTTGTTTTTGTTAGTTGCCGTGGCTGTGATTGTTGGTGCGTTGGTTGTTATGTTTGTTTTGCCGAAGCTTGGTAATGGAGAGGCCGTGGCGGATCGCTCAGCAGCGGTTGAATCCGAACAGCAGGTTGATGCCAATGAGTCAGTGGACGAATCGGGCATGCAGATAGCGACGGGTGATGGTGGTTTTAACAATGAGCCAGACAATGTCGGCGCGGTGTCTTCAGATGAGCATGCTGCTTCCGCTCCACCTGAAGAATTAGTAGACGATCAGATACCGGTTGTTGCTCAAACCACCGAGCCCGCTCTGGCTCAGCCGCCGGTAAGTGAAGCGCTCAGCCCTGTAGCGGGCAAGCTGGAAATAGTGTTTACCGGTGATTGCTGGGTACAGGTTCGTGATGCCAGCGGAAATCGCCTGACAAGCACTATGAAAAGAGCTGGAGAGCGGCTCGAAGTATCAGGTAAAGCGCCTTTGAATGTGGTTATCGGCGCGGTAAACACCGTCAAAACAATTCGCTTTCAGGGCGAGACTGTGGACATTAGCGATTTTCCGGCGGTGAATAATCGCTCTGAGTTCACGCTGACAATCTGAACACTTTTTGCATTTATCTATTTCGGTCATAAGCAAATGAAACAGGAATCCCCGATCAAGAGACGCAAATCCCGCCAGATCATGGTAGGGGACGTACCCGTTGGTGGCGATGCGCCAATCGCGGTGCAGAGCATGACAAACACTAACACCTGCGATGTAGACGCAACGGTGGGTCAGATCACTGCGCTGCAGGATGCGGGTGCCGATATAGTAAGAGTGTCAGTACCTTCAATGGAGGCAGCGGATGCTTTCGGCAAGATACGCGAGCGGGTGTCCCTTCCCTTGGTAGCCGATATCCATTTTGACCATAAAATAGCACTACGGGTAGCTGAACTGGGAGTGGATTGCCTGCGGATTAATCCAGGCAATATTGGCCGCGAAGACCGGGTGAGTGCGGTGATCAGTGCGTGCCGTGATCGTGGCATTCCTATGCGTATCGGCGTAAATGCCGGCTCGTTGGAAAAAGATCTTCAGCGCAAATACGGTGAGCCTACACACGAAGCATTGGTTGAGTCTGCGATGCGTCATATCGACATTCTGGACCGGCACGATTTTCAGGAATTCAAAGTCAGCCTGAAAGCCTCAGAGGTTTTCATGACTGTGGCCGCGTATCGCCAAATTGCGACCCAGATTGATCAACCCCTGCACCTTGGTATCACCGAAGCCGGTGGCCTGCGATCAGGCACGGTTAAGTCATCCATTGGCCTTGGTATGTTGTTGATGGACGGCATTGGCGACACAATCCGGGTTTCTTTGGCAGCGGATCCGGTCCAGGAAATCAAAGTAGGTTTCGATATTCTAAAAAGTCTGCGGCTGCGAAGCCGTGGTATTAATTTTATTGCCTGCCCTAGCTGCTCACGCCAGAATTTTGATGTGATTCAGACCATGAACGACCTCGAAGTTCGGCTTGAAGATGTAAAAGAAGCTCTGGACGTCGCTATTATCGGCTGCATTGTGAATGGTCCAGGTGAAGCCAAAGTGGCGGATATTGGGCTGACCGGTGGAAGCCCTAAAAACCTGTTTTACAGGGCGGGTAAGCCGAACCAAAAACTTGATAATGCCAATCTTACTGATGATCTTGAGCGGCTTGTCCGGGAAGAGATCGCACGCCGTAAAGAGCAGGAAGCTGCCATTATTGTGCGTTCAGGCAAGTGATCGGTTAACTCCTCGGTCCGGCATGATTATCCAGAAAGAACTAAGGGTTTACATTGGCTAAGATTCAGGCAATACGCGGGATGAACGATATTCTGCCAGAACAGACACCAATCTGGCAGTTCGTCGAATCCACTGCGCGCAAAGTGCTGCGGCAATACGGTTATCAGGAAATTCGCATGCCAGTGGTGGAACAGACTGACCTGTTCAAGCGCTCCATTGGTGAAGTGACTGACATCGTAGAAAAAGAAATGTACACCTTTGCAGATCGCAACGGTGACAGCCTTACCCTGCGGCCAGAAGGCACGGCTGGGTGTGTTCGTGCGGCAGAAGAGCACGGCTTACTGTTTAATCAGACTCGCAGACTTTGGTACACCGGGCCTATGTTCCGGCATGAGCGTCCGCAAAAAGGGCGTTATCGTCAGTTTCATCAGATTGGCGTGGAATGCTTTGGTATGCCAGGCCCGGATATTGATGCGGAACTGCTGATTCTTACGGCCAGGCTTTGGCAGGAGCTAGGGTTGGGCACGCATGCGCGCCTGGAAATCAACTCCATCGGCTCATCAACCGCGCGCAAAGAGTTTCGCGGCGCCTTGGTGGAGTATCTGGCCCAGTACAAGACGCAGCTTGATGCAGACAGCCTGCGCCGCCTTGATACCAACCCGCTTCGTATTCTGGACAGCAAAGACCCGGGCACGCGTAAGTTACTCATCGACGCGCCCCGCCTGGAAAACTATCTGGATGAAGAATCACGTGAGCATTTTGGCCGGCTTAAAGAGTTGCTGGATGCGGCAGGTATTGCTTACACCGTTAACCCGGCTCTTGTTCGAGGGCTCGACTACTACGGCAAAACTGTGTTCGAGTGGGTGACTGACAGCCTTGGCGCCCAGGGAACAATTTGTGCTGGTGGCCGCTACGACGGCTTGGTAGAGCAGCTTGGCGGTAAGCCGACCACTGCTGTTGGTTTTGCTATGGGGCTGGAACGCCTCATTCTGTTATTGGACACCCTTGGCTTGGTGCCGGAAGAGGCCAATGGCAATGCAGATATTTATGTGACGGCCATGGGTGATGCCGCAGTCGCGCCCGCAATGGCGCTTGCAGAAACGTTGCGCACCGAACTCCCGAGCCGAGTGGTTGTAAGCCATTGTGGTGGCGGCAGCTTTAAAAGCCAGATGAAAAAAGCAGATAGAAGTGGTGCCCTATACGCTGTAATTTTGGGCGACAATGAGTTAGAGAATGCAACGGCGGTCGTTAAACCGCTGCGTTCGGACGAAGATCAAAGCAGCGTGGCGCAGAGTGATTTGGCAGCGACGCTTACGAAAGCCCTGGCGAGCTGATTCGTACGAATACAAAATTAAAAAACCATTACTGGAGTCAACATGGCGGAATTGAACACCGAAGAAGAACAGGTGCAAGCGATTAAGGATTGGTGGAAGCGAAATGGTAGCTCGCTGCTTATGGGTATCGGTGCCGCCCTCGCCATTGTATTTGGCTGGCAGGCCTGGCAAAACCATCAGGATCAGCAGCGAACCGAGGCCGCTAACCAGTTTGCAACCCTGTTAAATGCGTTCGGCAACGAGGCAGACGAAACCTCTGGTGAAACGGTGGCTTTTGTCGCGAAAACTCTGCGCGATGATTACACCGACAGTACCTATGCGGTATATGGCAACCTGGTTCTTGCTCGTCAACAACTGATTGAAGAGAACGATGCCGAAGCTGCCGTTGCCTCACTCCAGTGGGCTCTGGAAAAAGCTGGTGAGCATAAAGCGCTGGCCATGGTAGTACGCAATCGCCTTGCCCGTGCTCAGTTTTCTGGCGAGCGTTATGACGATGCACTGGCGACAATTGATGCTGCAGGTAGCATGGAGAGCGCAGATGCGTTTGCCGCAATTTTCTCCGAGCTGCGTGGCGACATTCTGTTGGCCCAGGGCGATGAGAAAGGTGCCCTGGATGCATACTTGGCTGCCCGTGAACAGAGCCAGCAAGGCCGTAGCGGGATTCTTGAGCTTAAGCTGTCTGACCTTGGTGTTGGAGAGGAGGCTTGATGCGGTTGACTGGTAATGGGCTGGTTCGGGCTGGCATTTTCTCAGTCGTGATAACGGCACTGGGTGTATCCGGTTGCAGCACAACCGATACCTTTGAACAGCCGGTGCCGGTTCCTGAAGTAGACAGCACGGTGGAATTCGACACCGTCTGGAGCATGTCGGTAGGAGACGGGCACGACGACGAATTTTTGTATCTGTCGCCCCTGAATGCTGGCGATACAGTGTACGCGGCGTCTGCTGACGGTGAACTGGTTGCGGTGGATGCCGAGACTGGGGAGCTGCGCTGGGAGCGAGAACTGGAGGATAGGATCTTTGCCGGCGTTGGCGGAGACCAGAACCAACTTTATTTGGTTACCCGTGAGGCGGATCTGATTGCTCTTTCCCGTGAAGACGGTGGAGAGCTTTGGCGCATTGGCTTACCTACAGAAGCCTTGGCGGCCCCGCAGTCAAACGGGACACTGGTAGTCGCTCAGACCACTGACGGTCGAGTTCTTGCCTTTGACACGGCAACCGGTGAGAAGCGCTGGCAGTACGATGGTGTGGTACCGGCGCTTTCTTTGCGAGCAGCTGCAGCCCCGTTGGTAGGGGGGGATGTTGTGCTTGCTTCTTTTTCCAATGGCAAACTCATTGCGTTATCGGCCGATGCGGGCCAGCCTCTTTGGCAGTATGAAGTAGGGCAACCTCAAGGTCGTACAGAACTTGAGAGGCTAGTCGATATTGCCGGCCAGCCGCTGGTTCTTGATACCGCTGTGATGGTTTCTGGCTATCAAGGTAAACTTGCTCTGATTGATATCCGTACCGGCCAGGAAATCTGGAGCCGTAAGGCGTCGAGTTTGCATGCGCCGATGGTAGGAGGCGGTAACATTTACCTGTCTTCCGCAAACGGCGATGTGGTTGCTTACCGAGGCTCTGATCGCAGAGAGCTTTGGCTTCAGGATCGTTTGTCCTGGCGCCAACTGACCCAGCCAGCCGTTTACGAGAACTATTTGGTTGTGGGCGATTATGAAGGTTACCTGCACCTGCTTTCAGCGGAAGATGGAAGCCTCGTAGGCCAAAAAAGTTATGACAGTGATGGCCTGCGGGTTCCATTGCAGCGCATGGCCAACGGAAACCTGATGGTTTTCGGAAATGGCGGTAAACTGTCTGTATTCAAACTGAAGGAGCGGAACTGATCCGCACGCCTTCAACGCTCTGCCGCACGCTGAGCCTAAAACGACTGTATAGCGAATCATTATGACCCCAGTAATTGCCCTTGTCGGCCGGCCAAATGTCGGCAAATCGACATTATTCAACCAGATGACGCGCTCTCGCGATGCACTGGTTGCGGATTTTCCTGGCCTGACCCGGGATCGCAAGTACGGTGAGGGCACGTACGACGAACAGCGCTTTATCGTGATCGATACGGGCGGCCTTACGGGAACAGAAGAAGGGCTGGATGTCGAGATGGCCCGGCAGTCCATGCAGGCTGTAGAAGAAGCAGACATTGTGCTCTTTTTGGTTGATGGTCGCGCAGGGCTTACGGTAGGTGATGAAATGATAGCCGACCACCTGCGCCGATCGGGCAAGCAGGCGCATCTGGTTGTTAACAAGACAGACGGCCAGGATCCGGATGTCGCCGCCGCTGATTTTTATAGCCTCGGGTTCGCATCAACCTTCATGGTGGCCGCATCTCATAACCGTGGCGTCCGCTCGATGCTCGAGTTGCTGCTACCGTCTGAGGAAGACCGGATTGAAGCCGACCACGCAGGCCGGTATCCGGGCATCCGTATAGGCATTGTTGGCCGCCCCAACGTTGGTAAGTCAACGCTGGTTAACCGTATGCTTGGTGAGGAGCGGGTCATTGTTTATGACATGCCAGGCACTACTCGGGACAGTGTCTACATTCCTTATGAGCGCCACGACAAGCAATATACGCTTATTGATACCGCCGGTGTTAGGCGTCGCAAGAATGTAAATGAGACAGTGGAAAAGTTTTCCATTATCAAGACACTGAAGGCCATTGATGATGCCCACGTAGTCATACTTGTGATTGATGCACGTGAGGGGTTGGTCGATCAGGATTTGCACCTGATAGGTTTCGTTCTTGATGCGGGTCGTTCATTGGTGGTTGCGGTTAACAAATGGGATGGGATGGATCCCGAAGACCGCGCCAAGGTTAAAGAGCAGGTAAAGCGTCGCCTGGAGTTTCTTGATTACGCGGACAAACACTACATTTCCGCACTCCACGGATCGGGCGTGGGCGTTATGTATGACTCGGTGGAGGCCTGTTATGAATCAGCTATGGCCAAGTGGCCAACTAACCGGCTTACAACCATCCTTGAAGATGCCATTTCTCAGCATCAGCCGCCCCTGGTTCGCGGGCGTAGAATCAAGTTGCGCTATGCTCACCAGGGCGGCTCTAATCCTCCGGTTATCGTTGTTCACGGCAACCAGACAGCGGCGCTACCGGGCTCCTACAAACGTTACCTCGAAAACACGTTCCGCAAAGTGTTAAAGGTGACGGGTTCGCCGATTCGGTTCGAGTTCCGTTCCAGTGAAAACCCTTTTGCCAATAAGGTGGACCGGAAAACGCCACGCCAGAAGGTCAAGCAAGATAATGATCTGAAGGCAGGGCGTCATGTGAAAAGAACCCGTCAGAAAAGTCTCAAACGCTGACAGGTCTTTTTGTTATGCGGGGCGGCTCAAGCCAGCCCCGCATCCTCTACTTGCTTTGCCTGAACCGCTGTAAGCGCTATGGTAAACACAATATCCTCTACCAATGCACCTCGCGATAGATCGTTAACCGGCTTTCTTAAACCCTGAAGCATGGGGCCAATGCTCACCACGTTGGCGCTACGTTGAACAGCCTTGTAGGTGGTGTTGCCCGTATTCAGATCCGGGAAGATAAACACCGTTGCTTTACCTGCAACCTTACTGTTCGGAGCCTTGCTACGGGCAACGCTTTCGATAGCCGCAGCATCGTACTGCAGTGGTCCGTCAATAAGCAGGTTTGGCCGGCGCTCTCGGGCAATTTTGGTTGCTTCGCGCACCTTCTCAACATCATGCCCGCTTCCGGACTCGCCGGTGCTATAGCTGATCATGGCAACCACTGGCTCAACGCCAAAGGCTTCTGCTGACTCCGCACTTTGTATGGCAATATCTGCGAGTTCTTCGGCATTTGGGTCCGGGTTGATCGCGCAATCGCCGTAAACCACAACCTGCTGTGGCAGCAGCATGAAAAATACCGAGGAAACAACTTTGGCCTGATCGTGTGTTTTGATCAGCTGCAGGGCAGGGCGAACGGTATTGGCAGTGGTGTGAATAGCACCAGAAACCAGGCCATCTGCCTCGTCCAGCGCGACCATCATGGTGCCCATAACCACGTTGTCTTCAAGCAAAGCTTCCGCCATATCTGGTGCTAGCCCTTTGTGTTGGCGTAATTCAACCATTGGGGCAATGTAGTTTTTGCGTACTTTGGCAGGGTCGATAATTTCAATATCATCGGGTAATTCCAGACCCTGGGAGGTGGCAACGTTACGGATTTCAGTCTCGTCGCCGATCAGCGCACAACGGGCGAGCTTCCGTTGGTGGCAAATAATGGCAGCTTGCACGGTGCGTGGCTCGCAGCCTTCCGGAAGTACGATGCGCTTGTTGGCTGCCCGGGCGCGCTCAGATAATTGGTAGCGGAATGCCGGTGGCGAAAGGCGGCTCTGAACGGCAACACGTAGGTGCTCCTGAAGCCAATCGGTATCAATTTGTGTGGCGACCGCTTCCATCGCTTTCTCGATTCTGTCCGGGTCGTCGGTTGGAATCGCGGCGGAAAGATTCGCCAGCATGTGCGCGGTTTCGTAGGTATTGGTGTTCGAGGACAGCACTGGCAATCCGGTATTCAGCGCCCGTGAGCATAGATCGATTACGCGCTGGTCTGGCATCAGGCCGCCGGTTAGCATCAGGCCGGCAAGAGGCACGCCATTCAACGCCGCCACAGCCGTGGCTACTATAATATCCTCGCGATCCCCGGGGGTGACCATCAGTGTGCCGGGGCCCAGGGTTTGGGTCATATTGCGGATCGACCGAGCACACACAGACACTCTCTGCACCCGGCGGGTTAGCATCTGGCCTTCATGCAACACAGGAACGTTTAGCTCCCGGGCGATATCGGATACTCGGGGTGCCATCAACTCTGCCTGCCAGGGAATTTCTGCCAGCAGTCTGAAGCGCCCGTCCCTGAAGACACTGCAAGCGCTCTGGTAATCGACAGTTTCGCCGATCGCTTGGGTAACGTTGCTATATGGTTCCAGTCCAGATCTTTCAGGCTCGCCGAGTTTGTTGAGAATAACGGCAATGGCATCCTTTGCCGATATATCCGAGAACACGCGTGCGGCAAAATCGAGATCGGCATCCAGCTGGGCAGGGCTGCACTTGCCCGGCGTGCTTACCAGCACCACGTCGGAACCAAGGTTGCGAGCCACTTCTACGTTAAGCCGTGCTATGTACGCTTCACTACGATCGGGCACCAGCCCCTCAATGATCACAACATCAACATCTTTGGCGACTTTCTGGTATTCGCCAACCACGGTTTCCATTAGCAGGTCGGACTTCCCGCGGTTCAGCAACTGTTGCGCTTCTTTTAGTGTGATCGGGTCTGGCGGCTGCAGGTGGCTGCGGGAACGAACAAAGGTAACGGACGAGTCTTTGCCATTGTTGTGTTGGGATTCTCCCTGATTAACCGACTGATAAAAGGGTTTGTAGAAACCAACGCTGATGCCTACGCGCTCCATGGCACGTAGTAGGCCTAAACAAACGGAGGTGAGTCCAGACCCCATGGATGTTGGGGCGATAAACAGACTTTTAGCCATAAAGGGTTTCCGGTGGTTCAGTAAAAGATTGCTTTAAACGGTTTAGCCGCAGATATCACTCAGTATGCTTGGGCCAAGCGCGAGGCCTCGCGGGCAATGACCAGCTCTTCGTTTGTCGGGAGAACAAGAACTGGAAAGCTTGAGTTGGGGTGCTCGATGCGCCCGTCAGTATGGCGACCATGGTGCTCATTGAGATCAGTATCAATAATAAACCCTAGAAGCTGCAAATGGCCCAAGGTTTTCTCACGCACCTGTACGCTGTTTTCTCCGATTCCACCTGTGAACACCAGTGCATCCAGTTGGCTTAGCGACGCCATCATAGCGCCGACGTATTTGGCCAGGCGGAAGCAAAAAATTTCAATGGCAAGAGCAGAAGCTTGATGGCCGGTATCGGCAAGCTCACAAAGCGTGCGCATATCGTTGGTTTGCCCAGAGATTCCCAGGAGGCCGCTTTTGTGATTAAGCACGGTGTGAACATCCTCAACAGCAACACCTTGTGTGCGTAGATACTCAAAAAGCCCAGGATCTATGTCGCCGCTGCGGGTGCCCATGACCAACCCTTCAAGAGGTGTGAGCCCCATGCTGGTATCGACACTCTGGCCGTTCTTAATTGCCGTTATGCTGCAGCCGTTTCCAAGATGGGCTGAGATGATAGAGGTGTTTTCAGGCGCTTTACCAAGCCGCCGTGCAGCTTCATTAGCCATAAAAAAGTGGCTTATACCATGAAATCCGTAGCGCCGAACGGCCCAGTCACTGTAGTAAGCTTCTGGTAGGGCATAAAGGAAAGCGCGAGGCGCAAGGGTTTGGTGGTACGCCGTATCAAACACGGCAATCTGTGGCGTGTCAGGGAACTGTTCCCGGGTGGCTTCGATTCCGGCCAGGTTGACCGGGTTATGGAGCGGCGCAAGCCCTGCGCAACTGTTGATAGCCTTTACCGCATCGTCATCAATCAACACGGCTTCGCGAAAGGTTTCGCCGCCATGCACAACGCGGTGGCCGATAGACGTGGGAGCCCCAGACATTAATCGGCGCTCCAGGAAAGCGGAAACCAGTGCTTGCAGCGCCTGTTTGTGATTGGGGTTTGTGGGCAACGTTACAGGCTGCTTGTCGCCGTCAATCCGTGAAAATGCATCTTGCCCGTTAAGGCGCTCGGCTATTGCCGAGGCGATCTTTTTTTCATTTTCGTCGAATAGGGCGAGCTTTAAGGATGAGCTGCCGCAATTAACAACAAGAATGGATTGTGTCAGGTTGCTATACGGTGATTGGTTTTTAGCCACTCGATGAACTCCCCGGCAGGCAGTGGATGACTGTAAAAATAGCCTTGGGCGAAGTCACAGCCTTCCTGTTTTAGGAAGTAAGTTTGGGATTCATCCTCAACGCCTTCCGCTATGATGGTAAGTCCAAGGCTGTGAGCCATGTTGATAATGGCGCGCACAAGGGACGCATCATCTGGCGCTTTCATAACGTCCTGGACAAATGACTTGTCGATTTTCAGGGTGTCAAACGGGTAGCTTTTAAGGTAGCTGAGGGCAGAGTAGCCTGTGCCGAAGTCATCTACTGATAGGCGTACGCCGGCTCGATCCAATTCCCGGAGAATTTCTGCCGTTTCAATTGAATTATCGAGCAACAGGCGTTCTGTAATTTCCAATTCCAGTCGTTCGGGAGCCAAACCATTGTTGGAAAGCGCGCCCATAACGGCTTTGGAAAAGCCGGGATCGCGAAATTGTCGCGGAGATACGTTAACCGATATGCCAATGTCATGACCGATTGCTTCTGTCCAGCTTTTTGCTGCAAGGCAGGCCTGCTCAAGCACCCACTCACCAATAGGAATGATTAACCCGGTTTCTTCGGCCAACGGGATAAAACGATCCGGCATAACCATGCCCATGACAGGGTTGTTCCAGCGCAACAGTGCTTCCGCCGCTCGCAGCGTGCCAGTGGCGGTATCTACGATAGGCTGAAAGTAGAGTTCAAACTCATTTAGCTCCAGCGCTCGCCGCATGCGGGATTCCATCTGCAAGCGCTCATGGGATACCTCAGACATTTCCGGAGTAAAGTGTGCGTACGAGCTCTTGCCCTGGTGTTTAGCCTGATACATGGCGGCGTCTGCGTGTTGGAGCAGGGTGCCGCTGTTGTCGGAGTCTGTAGGGAAAATTGCAATTCCAATGCTGGTAGTGACAAAGATTTCCTGGCCATTGAGGACATAGGCTGGGGTAAAGTTCGCAAGAATACGCTCTGCCACCTGAGAGGAAGATTCAGGGCCGGTAAGACCTGGCAGAATCACCAGAAACTCGTCTCCCCCAAGGCGGGCGACGGTGCTGGTTCCGCGAAGACAGCTGGAGATCCGGCGAGCTGCCTCGATGAGTAGATTGTCGCCTGCGTCGTGGCCCAGGGTGTCATTAATATGTTTGAAGTTGTCAAGATCCAGAAACATGACGCCAACCATGGAGGCTTCGCGCCTGGCCTGTGCCAGTGCGAGTTTTAACCGATCCAGTGCGAGCATACGGTTGGGGAGGCCGGTCAGGATGTCGTAGTTTGCCTGGCGCAATAGCTGTTGTTCGTAGCGCTTTCGAATGCTGATATCCTCACCGAGGATGATGTAACCCGTGGCATCACCGGCGGAGTCTTTGATCGGCGTAACAATTAACTGTTCCCAGAATCGCTCGCCGTTACGGCGCACGCTGTTTACTTCACCCTGCCAGACCCCGACTCGCTGCACCTGTAAGCGTATAGATTTCCAGAGGTTGCGGTTATCACGGTTTTCGAGGTTGTTATCGTTCAAAGCACCGGGGTGCCGACCAACAATTGCTTTGGCGTCGTAACCTGTGAGTTGCGTGAACTTCTTATTGGCAAACTCAACCCGCCACTGGCGATCGCACATAACGACGGAAGAGGGGCTTTGTTCGATAGCTTTGGAGAACTTGTAAATCTCAGCGGCATCTCGTTCCTGGCGCACCATGTCGTCGTTCAGCCGTTCACGCATTTGGTTGAACGCTTCAGTTACTTGGCCGATTTCATCGCTGCGGTGCGAAGGTGTGTCCGGGCGGTCGAGCTTGAGTGGGGTGCTGAGATTATTCAGTGAAAAGTCTTTTGCGTAATTTGCCATTGTTGTCAGGTGGCGGGCTACGAAATGCCGGAAAACCAGGATAATGAGGATAGAGACAAAAAAAGTTTTCAGAAACTCAGTGGCCAGAATGATGCCAACCTTTACCTTCAAGTCCTGATAAACCCGGTCCAGGTTGGCGGTAACGGTGAGCTCACCTAACTTAAGTACGCCATCGCCTTGATGGGTAACATCGAATTTGTGCGATTTGGTGTCCGCACCCCGAGGGATTTCGCCCATAACCAGTTCAGAGCCTGGTTCAATTCCAAGCCTCACGTGAACAATGTCTGGCAGGCTTAGAATGCCTTCCATCTGGGTTTGAAGCAGTTTTTGATCGAGAGCCCACAGGCTTCTGGCCAGGCTGGAGGCATACCCGGATTCGACTACGTGCATGCGTTGGTCAATCTGGGAAAGCTCTTTTCTATAGTCGGAATAAATCTGGATGGCCGAAGCAATCAGGGTGAAAGCAGAGCTGAACAGAAGTATCCAGGCAAGCAGTCTGAAAGTCAGAGGAGAGCCTGAGCGAAAGCGTTGGAGGCGTGTCGGCAGTTTCGGCATGTGTCGTACTTTAGCCACCCAGACCTGTTGATAAAAACGGACAGTTAATTGCTCGCTGACTATAGCAGCACTGACTGCCAAATTCCCTGCAAATACTCGGAAACATGAGAGAAATGTGTTCGTTTTTGTATTGGTGGAATTTTCGGTTCTGGAGTGATGCTCTCCATTGATGCAGATCAATGCTTGTCTGCAGGGGTGACGTAACCTGAGCTTAATCAAGTTTTAGATAAGTCGGGAGAAGAGCTATGTATATGGACGTTGTGGTTTTCGCCGGAATTGCGACTGTATTGCTGATGGTGGCGTTTTTTGTTGGCGTGGGCATATTTATTATGCGTGATCAAAAAGCCCACGAGGGCGGTCAGCACAAGAAAGATATAAATACAGGAGAGAAAGCGGCCTGAAAGGGCCAGCTCCAAGGTTGGAGCTTTGGAAGGCTAAGCTGTTTTTTTACTTTTAGGCTTTTTGAGCCGCAAAATAAAAATGGCGTCCCCTAGGGGGTTCGAACCCCTGTTGCCGCCGTGAAAGGGCGGAGTCCTAGGCCACTAGACGAAGGGGACGCAACGCTTTAAAACCTTGCCTCGTCGAGGTGGCGCGTATATTAAGTAAGCCTCACCCGCCTGTCAACGCTTTTGTTGAAAAGTAAGCGTTTTAATTTGTAGCATTTTCAAGCGCCTTCTCAAGCGAGGGGAAGATAAACTTGAATCCCGACTCAGTGAGTCTTGCGGGCATCGCCCGCTGGCCTGTCAGTAAAAGGCGTGACATTTCTCCTAGAGCTACTTTCAAAACGGCTGTAGGCACCGGAAATATCGCAGGCCGCCTCAGCACCTTGGCCAAGGTTTGAGTGAACTCACGGTTTTTGGCCGGATTGGGGCTAACTACGTTGTATGCGCCTGAGGCCTCTGGTGTCTCCAGCATCCAGATAAGGGCTGCCACAACATCATCACGGTGAACCCACGGCATATATTGATTGCCATCACCCAGGCGACCTCCCAGCCCGAATTTGAATGGCAAGATCATGCGTTGCAAAAAGCCACCTCCGGGACCCACCACAACGCCAGTTCTCGACAGGCATACCCGCACATTGGCAGATTGCAGTTTCAGAGCTGCATCCTCCCAGTCTTTACAGAGTTGGTGAGAAAATTCATCGTGGGGTGGCGTGTCTTCTGTTACCGGGTTGTCGCCCTGAGCACCGTAAAAGCCTACCGCTGAGCCTGAAACCATGACTTCTGGCGGCTTGGTCCAGTTGTTGACGATTTCGATGAGTGTGTTGGTGAGAGCTATGCGGCTATTCTTTAATGCCTGTTTTCGTTCGTCAGTCCACCGTTTGTCCGCGATGCCTTCACCTGCGAGGTTAATCACCGCATCGTAACCCGCATCGGATCTCAGGCTATCAAGGTCGTTGATAACCTTAACCTGGCCGCAGATTGAGCGCACTTTACTGGGAGATTGCCGGCTTAAAACGGCCAGCTCATAGCCGCGGTCCAGCATTTCTGGGCACAGGCTGCTGCCAATAAATCCAGTGCCACCAGTAATCAGTACTCGTTTACGCATAATGGCTCTCCTTATTCGCTACTGCCTTGGCCAAGCTGGAGCGCCACAACATCCTTGATTGCCTGGCCCAGTAGCGGGTTCTCACCTATAGGAGGGGAGAGGCTGATGGTGGCCCCCGTAGATTTCTCGAGTGCTTGAATCATGGCCGGAACATCTTTGCGCAGGTGCCGCCCGGCTGCCAGGAACAGAGGTACGATGGTAAAGTTAAGGTTGCCTGCCGCAACGCCTTCGTGAATAACTGAGTCCAGGGATGGCTCTGCCAGCTCCATGTAAGCAATGCGGGAGTTGTTTACCGCTTTTAGGGTCGGCTCAGCGAGTGCTTCAAAGGTGTCGCACCAGCGTTTGTCGCTGCTGCCGTGCGCTAACAAAATAATGCGGCGGCTGTTCATTAAAGCTCCGGTGTAGTTGGTATAAAGGTGCCTGTCGTAATTTCGTTTGCGGGCCGGTATTCTTTGCCAGTCCCATTTATCAAGATAACAGGGTGTCATCTAATGTTCGATTGGAAAGAGATTCTGGATTTCTGGTTCGGAGATTTAGATGAAAACGGCTTGCCTGACAGCTTTCATCGCAACCGTTGGTTTCGCTCAAGCAAAAGGTTCGACCAGGAGATCCGCCGCCGGTTTCTTTCCATGGTTTTGTTTGCATCTGAACAGGGGCTTGATCACTGGCGAAAGGCGCCGGGTGGACGGCTTGCTGAAATCATACTGCTTGATCAGTTCTCCCGGAATATATTTCGGGGTGGCGCTTTGGCCTTCGAGCAGGACAAGTTGGCGAACAAGCTGTGCAAGGAGGCCATGCGCAAAGGCCATGACATGTCGCTTTCTCCCGTGCAGCGTGCGTTTATATATATGCCCCTTGAACATGCTGAGCGCCTCGAAGATCAGGTTCTTTCTGTTGAGTGCTACGAGCAACTGGTTGCCTCTACATCTGGTGTGCTTCAAGGTTTCATGAAGAGCTTTTTGCAATCTGCGCAGGATCATAAAGGTATCATCGAGCGTTTTGGTCGCTTTCCCCATAGAAATCAGAGCCTCGGGCGGACCTCAACCGAGGCGGAAAAAGATTATCTGGGCACAGCTCGCCGGTTTGGGCAATAAAAGTTTCGAAAGGAGGTTGACGAAAGGGGCAGGATGCGTAGAATACGTTTCCGTTGTCGGCTCAAGCCGATCAGCGCTGCGGGAATAGCTCAGTTGGTAGAGCACGACCTTGCCAAGGTCGGGGTCGCGAGTTCGAATCTCGTTTCCCGCTCCAAATTCCGAAAACCCGGCCTCGAAAGAGGTCGGGTTTTTTGTTTTTAGTTATACTGACCGCCTCGCCCACACTAAAACTTTGCTCCGGAGGCGCGGCTTGTGAAAGTTCATTCACTCCATATTTATCCGGTTAAGTCTCTCGCCGGTATTCAGGTTTCTTCGTTTGAAATGGATGATTTCGGCCCCAAGGGTGACCGGCGCTGGATGATCGTTGATGGCGATCGTAACTTTGTTACTCAGAGAGCACTACCCGAGCTGGCAAGGGTGGTCACCTCCTTAAACGGTGATAGCGTGAGTATTCGTGTACCGGGCGAGGGTGATTTTACGCTACGGGCGACCGACCAAGAATTGCGAGTGCTGGTCTGGCGCGATTGGGTAAAGGCTTACGAAGGTGCGGTAGCTGCCAACGAAGCGCTGAGCCGCTTTTGCGGTAAGGATCTTCGCTTTGTGTACATGCCAGACTCCTCGTTCCGGCGTGTTGATGCCGGGCGTGTAATGGAGTACAGGCGAGTAGGGTTTGCCGATGGGTTTCCTTTTCTGATCACCAGCGTGGCGTCGCTGGATGAGTTGAATGGCCGCCTTGACGCAGCGGTAGATATGCGAAGGTTTCGGCCCAATATCGTTGTTGAGGGTTTCGCGCCATGGCAGGAAGATACGTGGCGCAAACTCAAGCTTGGAGCGCAGCGCTTTGACATCGTAAAGCCTAGCTCCCGTTGTGTGTTGACGACTGTTGACCCGGATACCGGAATAAAAGATCCCGGCCTGCAACCGTTAAGGACGCTCTCTTCTTATCGCAGAACGTCAGACGGTGTTATTTTCGGCCAGAACGCAATCCACGAAACACCCGGAGTTATCCATGTGGATGATTCCGTCACTGTTATTGAATCGGAGTAAAAAGTAACGTGCCACTGTTAACGCTGGACTCGATATCCTTGGCCTACGGGATGCACCCACTACTGAATCAGGCGTCTCTTATTATTGATGCCGGTGAGCGTGTGTGCCTTTTGGGAAGGAACGGCGAGGGCAAATCAACGCTGCTAAAAATTGTCAGCGGGGAAGTTGTGCCGGATGGCGGAGTTGTTCGCCTCGACGACGGCGCTATGCTGGCCGTACTGCCGCAGAACCTGCCTTCGGATGACGCAAGAACGGCGTATGAGGTTGTCTCTGGTGCGTTTCCTGAAACAGGCCAGCTCTTGGCCGAGTTTCACATGCTCACTCAGCAGGTAGATGAAGCAAGTCTCGACCGTATGATGAAGGTTCAGGAGCGTATCGAAGCGCTTGATGGATGGCGGCTTGACCAGAAGGTTACGGCGGTTTTGGCGCAATATGGTATAGATCCGGAGCGGCCTCTCAATACGCTCTCTGGAGGTTGGCAGCGCAGGGTATTGTTGGCTCGGGCTCTTGTTGTAGAGCCAGATATTTTATTGCTGGATGAGCCCACGAACCACCTTGACGTGCCAGCGATTGCGTGGCTTGAAGAGGCGCTCGGGGCTTTCCGTGGGGCCATGCTGTTTGTGAGCCACGATCGTGCCTTTATACGGCGGATGGCTACCCGTGTTGTGGAGCTGGATCGCGGTAAGCTGGTCAGTTTTGCAGCCTCTTATGATCGTTACCTGGAGTTAAAGGAAAAGGCGCTTGAAGAGGAAGATCGAGAGAACGCGCTTTTTGACAAACGACTGAAGCAGGAAGAAACCTGGATTCGCCAAGGGATCAAAGCTCGTCGTACACGCAATATGGGGCGGGTACGAGCGCTTAGAGCTATGCGTGAAGAGCATCGGCAGCGCAGGGTGCGCGGCGGGACGGCAACCTTTGCGGTGGAGGATGCGGCACGCTCTGGCAAGTTGGTGGTTGAGACCATTGATGCTGGCTTTGCGTATCCTGACGGCACACCGGTTATCAGTGATATGAGCCTCACCGTGTTCCGAGGTGACAAGATTGGCCTGGTGGGAGAAAACGGAACAGGTAAAACAACACTGGTGCGGCTGCTGCTGGGGGATCTTGAGCCGACAGAAGGCAAGGTCCGTTTGGGAACCAACCTTCAGGTTGCCTATTTTGATCAGCTTCGCGGTGAGTTGGATTTGAACCGCAATGCTCTGGATAACCTGTCGGAAGGTCGGGAATTTATCGATATTAACGGCCAAAGTAAGCACGTACTCGGGTATTTGCAGGACTTCCTTTTCACTCCAGAGCGGGCCAGGTCGCCTGTAAGAGTATTTTCCGGTGGCGAGCGGGCAAGACTTTTGTTGGCCAAGCTATTCAGCAAGCCGGCGAATATTCTGGTGCTCGATGAGCCAACCAACGATCTCGATGTTGAAACGCTGGAACTGTTGGAAGAGCAGCTCTCGGAGTTTGCTGGCACAGTGATTGTGATCAGTCACGACCGAGAGTTTCTGGATAACGTTGTCACGGAAACTGTTTTTCTGGATGGCTCGGGCAGTGTTGATGAATACGTGGGTGGATACAGCGATTGGCGTCGGCAGGGTGGTTGTTTTCCCGCAGAGGCGAGCGGCGCGCGCCCCGATCGGCACGATAAAGCTGCGAAATCCGGTAAGCAAAGCGGCGGTGCGAAACAAGGTGGGTCGTCAAAGTCCACAAAGGGCCAATCAGGGGCGCGAGATGAACCTGCCAGTAAGGCCAAGCCGGCCAAAATGAGTTACAAGCTGAAGCTTGAGCTCGATCAGTTGCCGGGGCAGATTGAAGAGCTGGAGAGTAGCGTTGCCAGTCTTAAGGGGCGTATCTCGTCGGCAGACTTCTATACGGGTTCGCCCGACGATATTGCAACCACTCTGAAAGAGCTGGAAAAGAAGGAGTCGCGTTTAGAGAAAGTGATCGCGCGATGGATGGAGCTTGAAGAACAAGCACTGGGTTGAGTGTTACGTCAATAAAAAAGCCCGGACGGCAATGTGTGCCGTCCGGGCTTTTTTACAGTGTGTTCCTGATAGGTTCTGTCTTAACGAATTCTGATGGCTAGAACATCGCACTCGGTTCCGTGTAATACCCCATTGGCAGTTGAGCCCAGTAATAACTGAAAGCCTTTCCTGCCGTGGCTTCCCACGATTACCAAATCCGCTGCCTGTTCTTGAGCCAAGCGGTGAATCTCGGATTCTGGTCTGCCTACGGTGACAATCTGATTGGCCTTATCGACCCCGTATTTGTCGCCGTAGATCGCAAGCTGCTCTCGCGCTGCTTTGTCGAGTTGATCCTGAAGTTCCGTCAGATCCATGGGGATATCGCCGCCGTAGGCGTAACCCACCGGTTCTACAACGTGTACCAGAGTAAGATTCGCACCGTGGGCATCGCTCATGGCTCTGGCTTTATCCAGAACCTGGGGCGCCTCTTCGGTAAGATCTATCGCAACAATCACGTTCTTATAGGCCGACATCCCTAGCTCCTTAATATATCTACTTTGTTACAGCATAGTACGCCAGCTCGTTCGGGGGAAGGGCGCTCAGTTGCTTTGTTGGAGCAATGTGATAGCCGTTGTCAGGCTTTCGAGGATACGCTTTGAGTATCTGTCGATTACAAAACCGACGTTGTTCTCGTTGTAGTTGATGTAAGAGCCGCGGATGAACTGCCATTTAGCGGTAACGTCATTCAGAAGAGCTTTCAGTTCATCTTTGCTGTCGCCGTTATTCATTGCTTCCAGAAGCTTGTCGAACTCTTTCGCCTGTTCGTCAAGCGGCGTTTCTGTAGAGGTGCCTTGGAAAGTTTGGGCAACGGAAGAGTTGGTCCGAACCGAGTATTTGGCCATCATCTGCGATATTTTGACTGCACCCATTCTGGCCGCTTCAACCCGTGGGCTTGTCTTTATCTGGGAGTTTTCTTGGGCGATCTGATAAAGCTCAGTTGCCATGTCATTCATGACCAGCGCCTGATTGGCCATGTCTGAAACCAGGCGCAAGTCTGGGTAACCGGTCTTTCGTACATCGTTGATGTTGTCGCGCATCAGGCTTTTGAATTTGTCGAACTCACCGTTGAGCTTTTCAAGTTGCTCTGCAGACAGTACGCCGCTCGTGCTTGTTGCGAGAAGATTCATGGAATCGTTGGCGGAGTTAATGCCTGCTACGATCTCGTTGAGGATCTCGGTGCTACCACTTCCAATGAATCGGTAATATGCATCCAGAGAGGTGTAGTTGCTGACGCGAAAGGTATGAAGTTGGGCAAGGAAATCGTCTGCCTCCTGTGCCTTAATGCTCATGGATGTTAGCAAGAGCAACAATAGTGCGCCAACAAGGGAGGAACGCGCTCGCAGGTGAGTGGTTTTCATCGGATAGTGTCTCCGTAATGCGTTTATTATTGTGTACCAAAGTCGTAGATCGAAGGTAAAGTAACTTCACCAGCCAATCAAGCAGTTTTGCGAGTGTAGGTTCCAGGAAATGTAAATATCTTTGAAATTTGCGTGACGAAGTTCAAGTTTTTTCTCTGTAGTGGCGAATATCTCCATGAAATATAAGGGATATTCGATAAAATTTCTGGAAAATCAATGAGTGTTGTGTCGGTTTAGCAAGAAACAAATTGACAAACGTGTGGTTTTTTCTCATCGTGTGCCCTCACGATTCAAACGACTGTATGAATTTTTTGGGTCGGTTGGTCGAGCAGTGACCGAAATCTGGCTGCATAAAACAACCCCGGCAACTCGTTGAAGAGTGCTGCTGGGAGCTGAAAGCAGTTCCAAACACAGACTGGAGATCAGTTGATGATTTACGAAGGTAAAGCCATCACGGTTAAAGAGATCGAAGGCGGGATCGCTCAGTTGGACTTCGACTTGCAAGGCGAGTCGGTAAACAAGTTCAACCGTCTTACTATTGAAGAGCTCCGCGCCGCGACTGATGCACTTAGTGCACAGAAGAAACTCAAGGGCCTGGTAGTAACCAGCTCCAAGGACAGTTTCATTGTTGGTGCCGACATTACAGAGTTTACTGAGTTGTTTGCCGGTTCTGAAGAAGACCTGGTAGCTAATAACCTGAAGGCTAATGCCATTTTCAGTGCGGTAGAGGATCTTCCGTTCCCGACCGTAACAGCTATCAACGGCATGGCGCTGGGTGGCGGTTTTGAGATGTGCCTGGCGACGGATTATCGGGTTATGGCCCCCAAGGCGAAAGTCGGTTTGCCAGAAGTTAAACTGGGTATTTTCCCAGGCTTTGGCGGTACTGTTCGTTTGTCTCGTCTGGTAGGCGTAGACAACGCCGTTGAATGGATTTGCGGTGGCTCTGAAAATCGCGCTGATGTAGCTCTGAAAACCGGCGCTGTTGATGCAGTCGTTGAGCCTGCAAAGCTGGTTGAAGCGGCGGTTGCAATTATTAACGAGTGCAACGAAGGCAAGCTGGATTACCAAGCGCGTCGCGAAGAGAAAAAAGGCAAGATTAAATTGAATGCCATGGAAAGCATGATGGCGTTCGAGATCTCCAAAGCGTTTGTGGGTGCGAAAGCCGGTAAGAACTACCCGGCACCTGTAGAAGCTATTAAGGTTATGCAGAAGCACGCAGGCCTGACCCGCGACAAGGCAATTGAAGTAGAGGCCAAAGGCTTTGCCAAAATGGCAAAGACCAATGTAGCGGCCTGTCTGGTTGGCTTGTTCCTGAACGACCAAGAGCTGAAGAAAAAAGCCAAGGCGTGGGAAAAAGAAGCGTCTGACGTGAAACTGGCCGCCGTACTGGGCGCCGGAATCATGGGTGGTGGTATTGCTTATCAGTCAGCACTGAAAGGCACGCCAATCATCATGAAGGACATCAACCAGGACGGCATAGAGCTGGGCCTCAAAGAAGCCAAAAAGCAGCTGACCAAGCGTGTTGATAAAGGTCGCATGAATGCTGGGCAGATGGCTGATGTTCTTAACAGCATTACGCCAACCCTGAACTACGGTGATTTCAAGAACGTAGATCTGGTTGTTGAAGCTGTCGTTGAGAATCCCAAGGTAAAAGACGCTGTTCTGTGTGAAGTTGAAGAGATGACCCGTGATGACGCCATCCTGACGTCTAACACATCGACTATCTCTATCGACCTTCTGGCCAAGAACCTTAAGCGGCCTGAAAACTTCTGCGGCATGCACTTCTTCAACCCGGTGCCTATGATGCCGTTGGTTGAAGTTATCCGTGGCAAGAAGACAAGCGATCGCGCCATTGCAACAACCGTTGCTTATGCAAAGGCGATGGGCAAGACCCCGATTGTTGTAAACGATTGCCCGGGCTTTCTGGTCAACCGCGTCCTGTTCCCGTATTTCGGTGGCTTTTCCGGTTTGATTCGTGACGGTGCCGACTTCCAGAAAGTCGACAAGGTGATGGAAAAGTTTGGCTGGCCGATGGGGCCTGCTTACTTGCTTGACGTGGTTGGCATGGACACCGCTAAGCACGCCAATGAAGTAATGGCTGAAGGCTTCCCTGAGCGCATGAAGGCAGACTACAAGTCGGCCGTTGAAGTGATGTTCGAGAACGATCGTTACGGCCAGAAGAATGAAAAGGGCTTCTACAAATACGAACTCGACCGCAAGGGCAAGCAGAAGAAGGTTGTCGATGAAGAAACCTACAAGCTGATCGAACCGGTTGTTCAGGGTAAGAGCGATTTCAGTGATGAGGATATCATTGCTCGCATGATGCTCCCTCTGTGCCTCGAAACCGTTCGCTGCCTGGAAGACGGTATTGTTGCAGACCCGGCTGATGCCGATATGGGTCTGATCTTCGGTATCGGCTTCCCGCCGTTCCGTGGTGGTGCCCTGCGTTATATCGATGATATGGGCGCAGACAAGTTTGTAGAGCTGGCAGACAAGTTTGCAGATCTTGGTCCTCTGTATCACCCGACCGAGAAGCTGCGTGAAATGGCCAAAACTGGCGAAAAGTTCTTTGGTTAACCCTGAACGAGATTTCCGAACGGAGAAAGATCTATGAGCCTTAATCCGAGAGACGTTGTCGTCGTCGATTGCGTGCGGACTCCGATGGGCCGTGCCAAAAACGGTTGTTTCCGCAATGTGCGTGCGGAGACCCTGTCGGCTACGCTGATCGATGCACTGTTCGATCGCAACCCGAAGCTCGACCCGAAAGATGTTGAAGATGTGATCTGGGGCTGTGTAAACCAGACCAAGGAGCAGGGATTTAACGTGGCCCGGCAGATTTCCGTGCTGACCCGTATCCCTCATGAGTCTGCAGCCCAGACCGTAAACCGTCTGTGTGGATCGGCCATGAGCGCAATCCATACAGCAGCCCAAGCCATCATGACCGGCAACGGTGATGTGTTTGTGGTTGGTGGTGTGGAACACATGGGGCACGTGCCCATGACGGAAGGTTTCGACCATAACCCGGCGGCGTCCAAGTACACTGCCAAGGCATCGAACATGATGGGCCTGACCGCAGAAATGCTGGCAAAAATGCACGGCATTACTCGTCAGCAACAGGATGAGTTCGGTGCTCGGTCGCATCGTTTAGCGCAAGAAGCGACCCTTGAAGGTCGTTTCAAGAACGAAATCGTGCCGATTGAAGGGCACGACGAGAATGGCTTTAAAACGCTGATCGAACACGATGAGACCATTCGTCCGGATACCACTGTGGAATCCCTGGGTCAGCTCAAGCCGGCCTTTGATCCTAAGAATGGCACCGTGACGGCAGGTACTTCCTCGCAGTTGACTGATGGCGCGTCGGCTATGGTGTTGATGTCTGCAGAGCGGGCAGAAGCACTGGGCCTGAAGCCTATCGCGAAGATTCGCGGCATGGCAGTTGCTGGTTGCGATCCTGCAATCATGGGTTACGGCCCTGTGCCGGCAACCAAAAAGGCACTCAAGCGTGCAGGCCTGAAAGTTGAAGATATCGACTTTTGGGAACTGAACGAAGCCTTTGCCGGCCAGTCTTTGCCAGTACTGAAGGACCTGAAACTGTTGGGTGTAGTGGACGAGAAGGTAAACCTGAACGGCGGCGCGATTGCTCTTGGCCATCCGCTGGGTTGTTCTGGTGCCCGTATCTCCACAACCTTGCTGAACGTAATGCAGGCCAAGGGCGGTAAGCTTGGTGTTTCCACCATGTGCATCGGTATGGGTCAGGGCATTGCGACGGTTTGGGAGCGCCTGTGATCCGTTAGGCGGGCACAGCAACGCTTTCATGGAAGGCCCGGCATGCGCCGGGCCTTTCTGCTTTCAGGGCGATCTAAGAGCGCTTCCTGAGGCGCCGAAATTTAAGACCGGGGCGAAGAATGGGTTGTCTTGCTATTCCCGACCCTGTAAAACAGTGAGCCTATACATAATGGCGGCTCCTATAGTTTTTCCAGCCGATTGATTTTACAGCGAGTTTACGGTCTCCTTGTTCACTGACCGATTTATCGCCAAGGATATAGATCTCCGATATGGGTAAAAGTCTCGTAATTGTCGAGTCACCAGCGAAAGCGAAGACCATCAATAAGTACCTGGGCGCTGACTTCATTGTTAAGTCGAGTGTTGGGCACATTCGTGATCTTCCCGTCAGTGGCAATGGGTCCCCATCTGATCCAAAAGAGCGCGCCAGGCAGGCGGCAATCACTCGTAAGCTCGGCCCGGACGACAAGATTGCCCATAAAAAACGCAAAGCCCGGGAGCAGTTGGTTGCCCGGATGGGCGTGGATCCGGATCAAGACTGGAGCGCTCGTTACGAAATTCTTCCTGGCAAGGAAAAAGTTGTCAGTGAGCTTAAGCGACTTGCCAAGAATGCCGACCATATCTATCTCGCAACGGATTTGGATCGCGAGGGAGAGGCCATTGCCTGGCACCTCCAGCAGACTATTGGTGGTGAGCCTGAAAAGTATCGTCGTGTGGTGTTCAACGAGATTACCAAGCGCGCGATTCAGGAGGCGTTTCAGAATCCTGGTGAGCTGGATACCAACCAGGTAAATGCTCAGCAAGCACGGCGCTTTCTCGACCGTGTTGTGGGTTACATGGTGTCGCCCTTGCTATGGGCCAAGCTGGCCCGAGGGTTGTCTGCAGGCCGGGTACAGTCAGTAGCGGTTCGGTTGATTGCAGAGCGTGAGCGAGATATTCGGGTGTTTGTTCCGGAAGAGTACTGGCAACTGTTTGCCGGGCTTGGTGCAAAAGCCAGCGCGCAGCCCGTGGGTTTCGAAGTTACCCGTTACAATGACAAACCCTACCGTCCGGTTAACGAGCAACAGAGCGATGAGCATGTAGCACGGCTTAAGGCTGGCGGGTTTGAAGTTGCCAAGCGTGAAGACAAGCCAACCAGGTCTCGCCCAGGTGCGCCGTTCATTACGTCGACCCTGCAGCAGGCGGCAAGTAACCGGTTGGGGTTCAGCGTCAAGAAAACCATGATGCTGGCCCAGCGACTTTATGAAGCCGGTTACATTACATATATGCGTACCGATTCCACGAATCTGAGCCAGGATGCGGTCAGTGGCTGCCGTGATTATATTCAGGATCAGTTCGGTGATCGCTATCTGCCAGAGAAGCCCAAGGTATATGGCAGCAAAGAAGGTGCGCAGGAGGCTCACGAAGCGATTCGCCCCACAGAAGCAACTCGCCAGGCAGCGGAAATCAGCGGTCTTGAAAAAGATGCGGAGAAGCTCTACGAGCTGATTTGGCGCCAGTTTGTGGCATGCCAGATGTCAGAGGCCGAATTTCTCAGTACGTCGATCGTTGTCGCCAATGGCGATTACGAACTGCGTACGCGCGGCCGGATCATTAAGTTTGATGGTTTTCTTAAGGTCGCGCCTCAGTCGGCTAAAAAAGAAGAAGATGTGGCTCTGCCAGACATAAAGGTAGGGGAGGCTCTGAGCCTTGAAAAACTGGAGCCGACCCAGCACTTTACCAAGCCTGCACCGCGTTTTACGGAAGCCAGCTTGGTAAAAGAGCTTGAAAAGCAGGGCATCGGCCGCCCCTCTACCTATGCGTCGATCATTTCGACCATTCAGGACCGGGGATACGTGCGTCTGCAGAACCGGCGTTTTTACGCAGAAAAAATGGGTGAGATCGTTACTGACCGTCTGTGTGAGTCGTTTTCCAATCTAATGGACTTCGATTTTACGGCGAAGATGGAAGGTGATCTGGATCACATTGCTGAAGGCGACGTGGACTGGAAAAAGGTTCTTAACGATTTTTACGCGCGCTTCCGTAAGCAGTTGGAATCAGCCGAGAGTGCGGATGGTGAGGGCGGAATGCGCCCGAACGATCCGACGGAAACCACCATTCCGTGCCCAACTTGCGGCCGTAACATGCAGATTCGGGTGGCCAGCACCGGCGTGTTCCTTGGTTGTTCCGGCTACTCGTTACCACCTAAAGAGCGGTGCAAAACTACGATCAACCTGGTTTCGGGTGATGAGGTGGTTAGCGCTGATGATGACGTTGAAGGCGAGGGTGAAACCCGGCTATTGCGCAAAAAGCGCCGTTGCCCCATATGCTCTACGGCTATGGACAGCTACCTGGTGGATGAAACCCGCAAGCTACATGTATGCGGTAACAACCCGGACTGTTCCGGCTATGAGGTGGAAGAGGGCACTTTCCGTATTAAGGGTTACGACGGCCCCACGCTGGAATGTGATAAGTGTGGCTCGGAAATGCAGCTGAAAACAGGCCGCTTCGGCAAGTATTTTGGTTGCATGAGTGATACCTGTAAAAACACTCGTAAGCTCTTGAAGAGCGGTGAGCCTGCGCCACCCAAAATGGACCCGGTTCCAATGCCTGAGTTGCAATGCCAAAAGGTGGATGACACCTATGTATTGCGCGATGGCGCATCCGGAATGTTTTTGGCGGCTAGCAAGTTTCCGAAAAATCGTGAGACCCGACCACCTCTGGTGATGGAGATTAAACCGCATCGGAAGGAGATCGATCCGAAGCACGATTACCTGATGGAGGCGCCGGAGCGCGATCCAGAGGGCAATCCTACGGTCATTCGGTACAGCCGCAAGACCAAAGAACAGTATGTGATGTCAGAAAAAGACGGTAAGGCTACCGGCTGGTCGGCCTGGTACGTTGATGGGAGGTGGCAGCCTCGCGAGAAATAATCGTGACTGCGTGTGGTTGGTAGAAAAAAGGGGTCAGAGCAAATGCTCTGACCCCTTTTTTTATTTGCCCCCAATGTCTTTTGGGCCTATCTGAATTTCCGCAATCTCTGAATCAGTGAAGACGTATCCCAGCGTTTTCCGCCCATTTCCTGAACATCTCCGTAAAATTGGTCTACTAGGGCTGTGACCGGTAGTGAAGCGTTAACTTTGCGTGCTTCATCCAGGCATATGCCCAAATCTTTGCGCATCCAGTCCACAGCGAATCCGTGATCAAATTCGCCGTCAATCATGGTTCCAGAGCGGTTTTCCATCTGCCAGGATTGGGCGGCTCCCTTGGATATGACATCCACAACTTTCCGTACATCGAGACCGGCCTGTTCGGCAAAATGCAGCGCTTCAGAGAGTCCCTGGACCAATCCGGCGATGGCAATCTGGTTAACCATTTTGGTTTTTTGACCACTGCCCGCTGGGCCCATCAAGTTCAAGGCCTTTGAGTAGTGCTGTAACAGTGGCTGTGCTTTGGCGTAATCTTCCTCCGTACCGCCGCACATGATGGTCAGCTGGCCGTTCTGAGCGCCTTGCTGGCCTCCTGATACTGGTGCGTCGATAAAGCCCATGCCAGCCTCGCGTGCCCCTTGAGCCAGCCTCTCGGCGATCCCTGCGGAAGCGGTAGTGTGATCCACTAGAATGGCGCCCGGCTGGGCGTGTGCGAGAATACTGTTGCCCCCTTCATAAACCGCGATAAGATCTTTGTCAGCGCCGACGCAGGTCATGACAAAATCGGCGCCTTTTACAGCTTCTTCGATAGTCTCACAAGCGGTTCCCGGATACTCCTTGGCCCACTGTAGAGACTTTTCTGTTGAGCGGTTCCATACCCGAACTGTGAGACCGGCGTTTGCCAGGTGGCCAGCCATGGGGTATCCCATAACGCCGAGGCCGATAAAAGTTGCGGTTGTCATTGGTTTCTCCTTGTAGAGTTATGGGACTTAACTTAGCACAGAGTTTGCTGGTTGCCTGAGCAAATGGATTGCCCGCCAAACTCTCCAAAAAAAAGGCCGCTGAATCAGCGGCCTTTTGGTTTCCAGAACGGGCAGGGCGTTACTTTTTAGGGTAATCCCGTGCCGGAGAGCCGGTGTACAGCTGGCGCGGGCGGCCAATGCGGTAGTCGCCGCTGACCATTTCGTTCCAGTGGGAGTACCAGCCGATAGTCCGTGACATGGCAAAGATTACCGTAAACATGGACGTCGGAATTCCCATGGCCTTCAGGATCAGGCCAGAATAGAAGTCCACGTTCGGGTAAAGCTTGCGCTTAACGAAGTACTCGTCTTCAAGGGCAATCTGCTCAAGGCGCTGGGCGATTTTTAGGAGTGGATCATCTTTCATGCCAAGCTCGCCCAGAACCTCGTGTGCAGTTTCCGCCATTACCTTGGCGCGCGGGTCGAAGTTCTTGTAAACCCGGTGGCCAAAGCCCATCAGGCGGAAAGGATCGTCTTTATCCTTGGCCCTGGCAATGAATGTGTCAATGTTGGACTCGTCGCCAATTTCCGCAAGCATGTCCAGAACGGCCTCGTTGGCACCGCCGTGAGCCGGGCCCCAGAGTGCCGCAATGCCCGAAGCAATGCAGGCGTAGGGGTTGGCGCCGGAAGAGCCTGCCAGCCGCACCGTGGATGTTGATGCATTTTGTTCGTGATCAGCATGCAGAATAAAGATCTTGTCCATGGCTTTCGCCAGGATCGGGTTTGGCTTGTATGTCTCGCAAGGAACGCCAAACATCATCTGCAGAAAGTTTTCGGAATAGGAAAGGTCATTCCTTGGGTACACAAATGGCTGACCAATGCTGTATTTGTAGCACCAGGCTGCAATCGTTGGCATCTTGGCAATCAGGCGATGCGCAGTGATTTCGCGCTGATGTTCGTTGGTCACATCCATCTGGTCGTGATAAAACGCAGAAAGTGCCCCAACAACACCGCACATAATGGCCATTGGGTGCGCGTCCCGGCGGAAGCCGTGGAAGAAATTGCGCATCTGGTCGTGCAGCATGGTGTGGTTTTTAATTGTTTGGTGGAACTGCTTGTTTTCTGCGGCCGTAGGTAGTTCGCCTTTGAGTAGCAGGTGGCAGACTTCTAGGTAATCTGAGTGCTCTGCAAGCTGTTCAATCGGATAACCCCGGTGTAGGAGAACGCCGTTTTCACCATCAATATACGTGATGGCCGACTCGCAGGCGGCTGTTGATACAAACCCTGGGTCGTAAGTGAAAACGCCTTGCTGGACTAGGCCTCGAACGTCGATAACGTCAGGGCCAACGGTGCCGGAATAAACCGGTAGCTCAATGGACTTGTCCCCCACCGAGAGCGTGGCTTTCCTGTCGGTCATAGTGCTCTCCTGTTTATCAGCTTTGACAGCGCTAGCTGTCTTTATAGTTGCGCGAGAAGGCGCGTATTATCGCAAAACTGGCGGCAAAATATAGGGCGTTGGCTTTTTTTGTCAATGAAAGAGTAGGGAAACTTCGTAATTATGCCTTGTTGTAAATCAGGGATACCACGAATGAGGCGGCTTTCAACAAAAAAAAGAATTTGTCAATACGCCTAATAGCTGGCCCTGTTACGCTTAGCATAAAGCCTTTGCGTGGGTTGCGCGTTTGTAATTATACGGGCGTCTCCTTATAATCCGTAGCCCGGAATCGGGGATTCACCGCTACGAGTGGTTTGTTCATAGCAAGCTACCGGGTTGGTGTCCGCCCTCCTGAACCAATCGTCTGTTGATGTCGTATTGAACATTCGATCCTTACGTACCCACTAACCGCCACCGGCTCGCCGGTTCTGCGGCACCAAAAGAGAGTGTGAGAGCGCTGTGAATAGCAAACGACCAGTAAATCTCGATCTCGGCAAGTTCCATTTTCCTCTGCCAGCCATTACGTCCATATTGCACCGCGTGAGCGGCATCATCATTTTTGTTGGTGTTGCGTTCATGCTTTATGGGCTTCAACTTTCCCTTTCCGGGGAAGAAGGCTTCAGTCAGGTCAGTGAACTGCTGAACAGCTTCCTTGCCAAGCTGATTATCTGGGGCATTCTGTCTGCTCTGCTGTATCACCTGGTTGCAGGTATCAAGCACCTGCTTATGGACATGGGCATTGGTGAAGAGCTGGAAAGCGGGCGTGCGGCCGCTAAAATCACCATCGGAGTTTCCGTTGTCCTCATCGTTTTGGCAGGAGTCTGGGTATGGGCATGAATAGTGTGACCAATATCGGTCGAAACGGTATTCAAGACTGGATCATCCAGCGGGTTTCCGCCTACGTATTAGCTTTTTATACGGTTTTTCTGCTGGGCTTTTTTATCACAACCGACGTGGACTACCAGTCTTGGTCGGCTTTGTTTAATCAAGTTTGGTTCAAGATCTTTACGCTGCTGGCACTGCTTTCAATCGGGGCTCATGCGTGGGTCGGCCTTTGGACCGTTTCTACCGACTACATCAAATCTGCAATGCAGCGCTTCCTGTTTCAGGCGGCATTCATGCTGGTGATTTTTGTGTATGTGGTCTGGGGTATTCAGATTATTTGGGGGCTTTAATCGATGTCTAATATTAAGACCATGTCGTACGACGCGATTGTTATCGGCGGCGGCGGTGCCGGTATGCGAGCGGCCCTGCAGTTGACCGAATCGGGCGTCAAAACCGCGTGTATTACAAAAGTATTTCCTACTCGTTCGCACACGGTGTCTGCCCAGGGCGGTATTACCTGTGCGATTGCAAGCGCTGACCCCAATGATGACTGGCGCTGGCACATGTATGACACCGTAAAGGGGTCTGACTACATTGCCGACCAGGACGCTGTTGAATATATGTGTTCTGTGGGACCACAGGCTGTGTTCGAGCTTGAGCACATGGGGCTGCCGTTCTCTCGTACCGAACAGGGCCGTATTTATCAGCGTCCGTTTGGTGGTCAATCCAAAGGCCCGGATGATCCTACTCAGGCAGCACGTACCTGTGCTGCCGCTGACCGTACAGGTCACGCGCTGTTGCACACGCTATACCAGGCAAACCTTAAAGGTGGCACGACATTCCTGAACGAATGGTATGCCGTTGATCTGGTAAAGAACAGCAAGGATGAAGTTGTTGGTGTTGTGGCCATTGAAATCGAAACCGGTGAAGTGGCTTATATCAAGTCCAAGGCTACGGTTCTGGCAACAGGCGGCGCAGGCCGCATATATGCCTCTACTACCAACGCGCTGATCAACACCGGCGACGGCATTGGCATGGCGCTGCGTGCCGGCTTCCCAATGCAGGACATGGAAATGTGGCAGTTCCACCCCACGGGTATCTACGGTGCCGGTACGCTGGTAACGGAAGGCTGTAGGGGTGAGGGCGGTTACCTGATTAATTCTGAAGGCGAGCGGTTCATGGAGCGTTATGCTCCTAACGCGAAAGACCTGGCAGGCCGCGATGTTGTTGCTCGCTCCATGGTCATCGAGATTCTTGAAGGTCGCGGCTGCGGCCCGGAAAAGGACCACGTGCTGCTGAAGTTGGACCACCTGGGTGAAGAGACTCTGAATCTGCGTTTGCCCGGTATCTGTGAGCTATCCCGTACGTTTGCCCACGTGGATCCCGTAAAAGAGCCGGTTCCGGTAGTGCCAACGTGTCACTATATGATGGGTGGTATTCCTACAAACGTGGGTGGCCAAGCGCTAACACAAGATGGCAGTGGTAGTGACAAGCCGATCCCGGGATTGTTTGCCTGTGGTGAAGCGGCTTGCGTTTCTGTTCATGGCGCGAACCGTTTGGGCGGTAACTCGCTGTTGGATCTCGTTGTTTTTGGTCGTTCGGCTGGCCTGCATATTGAAGAGCAGTTGCGCGGTGGTTTTGAAACAGACGATGCAACCGATGAAGACATCAAGCGTGCCATGGCTCGATTGGATCGTCTGAACAGTGCATCAGAAGGCGAAAGTGTTGCAGAGGTTCGTAAGGACCTGCAGAGCTGTATGCAGCTTTACTTTGGAGTGTTCCGTGACGGCAAGAGCATGGAAGAGGGCCTGAAAAAGCTGGACGCCATAGGTGAACGTGTTCGTAACACCAAACTGGGTGATACCAGCAGTGCGTTCAACACAGCACGTATTGAAGCGCTGGAGCTGGATAACCTGTTTGAAGTGGCCCAGGCTACTGCGATTGCGGCACATGAGCGTAAAGAGAGTCGCGGTGCTCACGCCCGTAACGACTACACTGAACGTGATGATGAGAACTGGTTGAAGCACTCTCTCTACTTCCCGTTGGACAAACGTATTGGCAAGCGCGACGTTAACTTTTCGCCGAAAACTGTTGATACTTTCCAGCCGAAAATCCGGACTTATTAAGGGGGACGTACACTATGTTGGTAAGCCTTTACCGTTATAACCCGGAAACTGACAGCGCCCCTTATATGCAGGACGTGGATGTCGAGCTTCCGGCTGGCAAGGACCTGATGGTTCTTGACGTGCTAAACCTCATCAAAGAGAAAGATGAGTCGATGGCCTATCGCCGTTCATGCCGTGAAGGTGTTTGTGGTTCAGATGGCATGAACATGAACGGCAAGAATGGTCTGGCATGTATTACACCTATGTCTCAAGTTGTCAAAAACGACAAGCTGGTGCTGCGTCCTTTGCCGGGTCTGCCGGTTATCCGCGATCTTGTTGTGGATATGAGTTTGTTCTACAAGCAGTACGAAAAAGTGATGCCGTACTTGGTGAATGATCAGCCAGCGCCAGCTATGGAGCGCCTGCAGTCACCGGAAGACCGTGAAAAGCTAGATGGTTTGTACGAGTGTATCCTCTGTGCATGCTGTTCCACTGCCTGCCCATCGTTCTGGTGGAATCCGGATAAGTTTATTGGTCCGGCAGGGCTGCTACAGGCCTATCGCTTTTTGGCTGACAGCCGAGATACCGCACAGGCAGAGCGTTTGGCCGACCTGGATGATCCGTTCAGCGTTTTCCGCTGCAGGGGAATCATGAACTGTGTCAGCGTTTGCCCGAAGGGGCTGAACCCCACAAAGGCAATTGGTCATATACGGAATCTTCTGTTGCACCGAGCTACGTAAGTAGCAGAGTTGTAATCAGACGCTATACTGGTCTGAGCAGGTTGGAACCCCGGAAGGCCCCGCATGAATGCGGGGCCTTCAACCAAAGGCTTATAGTCAAAGGTCTTACCCGGGTGCACACTACGCAGGCCGTGGCGGGAACTTACCTTGTTTTCTTACGGCGTTGCAGTATAAAAAATCATTGGGGAACGGAAAACATCCATGTTGGGTGTGGTGGCTACAGTCGATCCCGTAAAAACCCGTATTGACTGGCAGTTGCCCCTAGCCGACCATACTTGGCTCCCCCGCACCAGCCCAAGGTGAGCTATTCAAAATGCAAGAAAGCATGATGGAGCAGTTATGGCAGACGTCCCACTTGCAGGGTGGAAATCTGGCCTATGTTGAACAGCTTTTTGAAACCTACCTGACAGACCCTAATGCTGTTCCCGAAGAGTGGCGTAGCTATTTTGACAAGCTTCCAAGCGTTGACGGCTATCAGGGCCGTGACGTTATTCACTCTTCGATCCGGGAGCAGTTTGAGCACATTTCCCGTAATCAGCGGTTTCTCGCGAATAACGGCGTGCCTGTCAGCGCAACGTCGGATGCTGATAAAAAGCAGACACGTGTTCTCCAGCTAATCAACGCCTATCGCTTTCGTGGTCACCAGGAAGCAAAGCTTGATCCACTTGGAGTATGGCAGCGACCGAGCGTAGAAGACCTTGATCCGGCGTTTCATGACTTATCGGAAGCTGACCGGGATCTGACCTTTCAGACCGGTTCGCTGAGCTTTGGCTCTGAAACCATGAAGCTCGGAGATATCGTCGACGGACTGCAGCAAACTTACTGCGGAAGTGTTGGCGCCGAGTACATGTACATAATTGATACCCGCGTTAAGCGTTGGTTTCAGCAGCGCATGGAGCCAGTTCGCTCCCAGCCGGGTTATGAGGCCAAGACGCGCAAACACATTCTGGAGCGTCTCACGGCGGCCGAGGGTCTGGAAAAATATCTTGGTTCCCGCTACCCAGGAGTCAAGCGTTTCGGGCTTGAGGGCGGTGAAAGCCTTATTCCCTGCATGGACGAGCTTATCCAGCGCGCAGGCTATTATGGCGCCAAGGAAATTGTTCTGGGTATGGCCCACCGTGGCCGCCTGAACATTCTGGTCAATACGCTGGGCAAGAACCCCAAGGAGCTGTTTGACGAATTTGAGGGCAAAAGGCTGGCAGATTCAGGCTCGGGTGATGTCAAATACCACCAAGGATTTTCATCCAACGTAATGACTGAAGGCGGTGAAATACACTTGGCGATGGCGTTTAATCCATCTCACCTTGAGATTGTATCGCCGGTAGTTGAAGGCTCTGTGCGCGCCCGTCAATCCCGTCGTTCCGATACAGAAGGCAATCAGGTGGTTCCCATTATCATGCACGGTGATGCGGCATTTGCCGGTCAGGGTGTGGTGATGGAGACCTTCCAGATGTCCCAGACCCGTGGTTACGGGGTGGGCGGCACGATTCACATTGTTATCAATAACCAGGTTGGCTTTACCACCAGCAAACAGGAAGATGCGCGCTCGACAGAGTATTGCACTGACATCGCCAAGATGGTCCAGGCGCCGATACTGCATGTGAACGCAGACGATCCTGATGCGGTTGTTTTCGTGACTCAAATGGCGATGGATTATCGCAACGAGTTCAAGGGTGACGTGGTTATCGATCTGGTTTGTTATCGCAGGCGCGGGCACAACGAAGCGGATGAGCCTGCCGCAACCCAGCCGATGATGTATGAGAAAATCCGCAAGCTCAAAACAACTCGTAATATTTACGCAGAAAAGCTGATCGCTGCGGGTGTTTTGAGCGAAGACGAAGCAAAGCAAATGGAGAATGACTACCGCGATGCGCTGGATAATGGCGAGCACGTGGTCAAATCTCTGGTTAAAGAGCCCAATAAAGACCTCTATGTTGATTGGGCGCCGTATCTTGGCCACGAATGGACCGCCAAGTGTAAGTCCAGTGTGGCACTAAAAACTATTCAAAAGCTGGGTAAGAAACTGACTCAGGTACCCGAAGGGTTTAGTGTTCAGCGCCAAGTGTCCAAGATCGTAACCGACCGTGAAAAAATGACGGCCGGTGCACTCCCCATTAACTGGGGTTACGGCGAGATTATGGCTTATGCAACGCTGCTGAATGAGGGGCACCCAATCCGGCTGACCGGTCAGGATGTGGGTCGTGGAACCTTCTCTCACCGCCACGCTGTTTTGCATAACCAGAAAGATGGCTCCAGGCATATTGCCCTTGAACAGCTCTCTGACAAACAGCCGAAGTTTGAAATATACGATTCATTGCTCTCTGAAGAAGCAGTGATGGCGTTCGAATACGGCTACTCAACCACCACGCCGGATACGCTGGTGGTCTGGGAAGCGCAGTTTGGCGATTTTGCAAACGGCGCCCAAGTGGTTATCGACCAGTTTCTCACCAGTGGTGAGCATAAGTGGGGGCGCCTGTGCGGGCTCACTCTGTTGCTGCCACATGGCTATGAGGGGCAAGGGCCTGAACATAGCTCTGCACGTATTGAGCGCTTCCTTCAGCTCTCCGCTCAGCACAATATCCAGGTATGCGTACCAACCACGCCTTCTCAGGTCTTTCACATGTTGCGCCGGCAAGTGAAGCGCCCCCTGCGTAAGCCTCTGATCGCAATTACTCCGAAGAGCTTACTGCGTCATAAAGAAGCAACATCGGACCTGGAAGATCTGACCTCGGGTACGTTCCAGACTGTGCTTCCAGAGAAAGAGGCGCCGGATGCGAAGAAAGTTACTCGGGTTGTTCTTTGCAGTGGCAAGGTTTACTTCGATCTGCTGGAAAAGAAAAAGACCGAAGAGCGGGAAGACGTAGCCATTGTACGTATTGAGCAGCTTTACCCGTTCCCCGGTGAAGACCTGGATGAAACCTTGGCGCAATATTCTAAGCTTAAGCATGTTGTTTGGTGCCAGGAAGAGCCAATGAACCAAGGTGCCTGGTATTGTAGTCAGCACCATATGCGCAATTCGCTGCAACGCCTGAACCCCAAGCTGAATCTTCAGTATGCTGGCCGAGAGGCTTCCGCTGCGCCGGCAGCAGGCCATATGTCTGTGCATATTGAAGAGCAGAAAAAACTTGTTAACGACGCGTTTGAAATCTGACGAGCTACCGAACTAAGGAACTGTAATGTCTACTGAGATTAAAGCCCCCGTTTTCCCGGAGTCGGTCGCAGAGGGTACCGTCGCGACCTGGCATAAACAGCCTGGTGAAGCCTGTTCACGTGACGACCTGATTGTCGATATCGAAACCGACAAAGTGGTCCTGGAAGTTGTCGCGCCTGCTGACGGCGTAATTGAAGATATCCTAAAAGGCGAAGGCGACACTGTAGAAAGCGGTGAAGTTATCGGCAAATTCAAAGAGGGTGCTAAGGGAGAGTCAGGTTCTTCCGACAGCAAAGCCAGCAGCGCTGAATCCGATGCCGATTCTGATTCCGATAAAAGTGAAGCCAAAGCTGAGCAAAACCAAAATTCAGGTGACGCCATTCTCAGCCCTGCCGCGCGTAAGCTGGCTGATGAAAATGATGTTGATCCGAGTGCCGTAAAAGGCACCGGGAAAGACGGTCGCGTCACTAAAGAAGATGTTCAAAATCATGTAGATGCTGGAAAGTCTTCAGGTGGATCATCAAAGCCTGCAGAGTCGACCGCAATGCCTGAAGTGAATGTTGCTGCGGGTGAGCGCCCTGAAAAGCGTGTTCCGATGACTCGCTTGCGAGCTAGTATTGCCAAGCGTTTGGTTAATGCGCAGCAGACCGCAGCCATGCTGACGACCTTTAACGAGGTCGACATGGGCCCCATTATGGAGCTGCGCAAGCAATACCAGGACAGCTTCGTGAAGCGTCACGACATCAAGTTGGGCTTTATGTCCTTCTTCGCTAAAGCCGCAACTGAAGCGCTGAAGCGTTTCCCTGCCGTTAACGCGTCTATCGACGGTAACGATATGGTCTATCACGGCTACCAGGATGTCGGTGTTGCAGTTTCTACTGAGCGCGGTTTGGTGGTTCCGGTTATTCGCGATGTCGATGCACTGGGCTTGGCCGATATAGAGAAAAAGATTGTTGAATATGGCACCAAAGCAAAAGGTGGCAAGCTTGCAATTGATGATATGACTGGTGGTACGTTTACCATTACCAACGGTGGCATTTTTGGATCGCTGCTTTCTACGCCGATCCTGAACCCGCCACAAACAGCCATCCTGGGTATGCACAAAATTCAAGAGCGCCCGATGGCCGTCAATGGAAAGGTGGAAATTCGGCCGATGATGTACCTTGCGCTGTCCTATGACCACCGCATGGTCGATGGCAAGGAGGCGGTGCAGTTCCTTGTGGCCATCAAGGAAATGCTCGAGGACCCAGCACGCATTCTGCTGGACGTGTGAGCTGACACTTAACGAATCGGAAAACAGGATTAACTATGTCTGATAAGTACGACGTAATCGTCATTGGCGCAGGCCCCGGTGGCTATGTTGCTGCCATAAAAGCCGCTCAGCTTGGCCTCAAAACCGCATGTGTCGAGTCGTGGACCTCCGAGGACGGCAAAAGCCAGGTGCTTGGTGGCACCTGCCTGAACGTGGGTTGTATACCATCCAAAGCGTTGCTCGAAATTTCCCACAAGTTTGAGGAAGCGAGCCACGATTACGAGATGCAGGGCATCATTGCAAAGGATGTCAAAATCGACATCGCCAAGATGATGGAGCGCAAAAGCGGCATCGTTAAACAACTGACAGGCGGTATCGCAGGGTTGTTTAAGGCTAACGGTGTGACCTCTATTTTTGGTCATGGCAAGCTGCTGGCTAATCGTCAGGTTGAAGTGACAGATAAAGACGGCAAGACCAAAACCTACGAAGCTGAAAATGTCATTATTGCGACTGGCTCCAAGCCTATCGAAATACCGCCCGCTCCGATGACTGAGGGCTATATTGTAGACTCAGAAGGCGCTTTGGAGTTTGAGGAAGTTCCCAAGCGTCTTGGCGTCATCGGCGCCGGTGTTATCGGGCTTGAACTGGGGAGTGTCTGGGCGCGTCTGGGTTCCGAAGTCACGGTACTTGAAGCGCAGGACACCTTCTTGCCGACTGTAGATCAGCAGGTTGCTAAAGATGCCCTGAAGCAGTTCCGCAAGCAGGGCCTTGATATTGTCATGGGTGGCCGTGTAACCGGCGCCGAGGTCAAGCGCAAGCTGGTCAACGTTAGCTACGAAGACAGCAAGGGCAAGCAGGAACTCAAAGTCGATAAGCTGATTGTTGCCGTTGGGCGTCGGCCGTACACGGACAATCTGCTGGCAGCAGATTCCGGCGTTAACATGGATGAGCGTGGCTTTATCTTTGTTGACGAGAAGTGCAAAACCGAGGCTCCTGGGGTTTGGGCCGTGGGCGACGTTGTTCGTGGCCCAATGTTGGCACACAAAGCCTCAGAAGAGGGCGTTATGGTTGCCGAGCGTATCGCGGGCCAAAAGCCTCAGGTTAACTACGACTGCATTCCGAACGTGATCTACACATCGCCGGAAGTGGCCTGGGTAGGTAAAACGGAAGAGCAGCTCAAGAGTGAAGGCGAAGCCTATAAGGTTGGTACATTCCCGTTTGCGGCTAACGGTCGCGCGATGGCGGCAAACTCCGCCTCTGGCATGGTGAAAATCATTGCCGACGAGAAGACCGACCGGATTTTAGGCTTCCATGTTGTGGGTCCGCAGGCATCGGAAATCGTAGCCCAGGGCGTTATTGCCATGGAATTTGGCTCCAGTGCAGAAGATCTGGCTCTGACCTGTTTTGCACATCCGACTCTGTCCGAGTCTGTGCACGAGGCAGCGCTGGCGGTTAACGGTGGCGCAATTCATGTTGCGAACCGTCGCAAGAAGAAGTAACGCAAACCAGGAAGCAGGGGCGCCCTTGATGGCGCCCCTTTACCATAAAAATAGCTGATTTCCTGTTGCGATCATGGCGAGCTGAGTTGAAACCTGGCTCGCCGAACGGAATTCGCAGTAAAGGCTTCCCGGCTGGGGAGTCGCGGGTTCACTTTCCGTACGTGGTTATCCTCCATCAAAAAGCGGGACACTAACTATGAATTTGCACGAATATCAGGGCAAACAGCTTTTCGCTGAATATGGCTTGCCAGTATCGCAGGGCATTGCTTGCGATACCCCAGATGAAGCAGTAGCAGCTGCAGAGAAGATTGGCGGCAACAGCTGGGTTGTTAAGGCTCAGGTTCACGCTGGCGGCCGCGGTAAAGCCGGCGGTGTAAAGCTGGTCAAGAACACCGACGACATCCGCGCGTTTGCAGAGCAGTGGCTGGGCAAGCAGCTGGTTACCTTCCAGACTGACGAACACGGTCAGCCGGTCAGCCGAATTCTGGTTGAATCCCTGACGGATATTGATCAGGAACTGTATTTGGGCGCGGTTGTTGACCGTGGTACCCGCCGTATCGTATTCATGGCATCCACCGAAGGTGGTGTTGAAATTGAAACGGTTGCGGAAGAAACTCCGGAAAAAATTCTGAGAGCCGAAATTGATCCGCTGGTAGGCGCGCAGCCATACCAGGGTCGCGATCTGGCGTTCCAGCTTGGTCTGGAAGGTAAGCAGATTGGTCAGTTCGCCAAGATCTTCATGGGTCTGGCGAAACTGTTTGAAGACTACGACTTGGCGTTGTTGGAAATCAACCCGCTGGTTATCACGCCAGAAGGCGATTTGCACTGCCTGGACGCCAAGATTGGTGTTGATGGCAACGCTCTATACCGTCAGAAGAAGCTACAGGAAATGCGTGATCCTTCCCAGGAAGACGCTCGTGAAGCAGAAGCGGCAGCTTGGGAACTGAACTACGTTGCGCTTGAAGGCAACATTGGCTGCATGGTTAACGGCGCTGGTCTGGCCATGGGAACCATGGACATCATCAAGCTTAATGGTGGCCGCCCGGCCAACTTCCTGGACGTTGGCGGCGGTGCGACCAAGGAGCGCGTATCCGAAGCGTTCAAAATCATCCTGTCTGACGATGCAGTACAAGCGGTATTGGTTAACATCTTCGGCGGTATTGTGCGTTGCGACATGATTGCCGAAGGCATCATCGGTGCAGTTAAAGAAGTCGGCGTTAAAGTGCCCGTGGTTGTTCGCCTTGAAGGTAACAACGCTGAACTGGGTTCCAAGGTACTGGCTGAAAGTGGCCTGAACATCATCGCCGCTAGCAGTTTGGCCGATGCTGCTGAGCAAGTCGTTAAAGCTGCAGGGGGTAAATAATGAGCATCCTGATTAATAAAGACACCAAGGTTATCTGCCAGGGCTTTACCGGCGCACAGGGTACATTCCACTCTGAACAGGCTATCGAGTACGGCACTAAAATGGTTGGTGGCGTTAGCCCAGGTAAAGGCGGCACTGAGCACTTGGGTCTGCCCGTGTTTAACACCGTACGCGAAGCTGTAGAAAAGACCGGCGCTCAGGCTACCGTGATCTATGTTCCGGCTCCGTTCTGTAAAGATGCCATCATTGAAGCAGCAGATGCCGGCCTTGAGCTGATCGTATGCATCACCGAAGGTATTCCGACCATCGACATGCTGTACGCCAAAGAATACGTTGATCGTAAAGGCGTTCGCATGATTGGTCCTAACTGCCCAGGTGTTATCACCCCGGGCGAGAGCAAGATCGGTATCATGCCGGGCCACATTCACAAGCCAGGCAAGGTCGGTATTGTATCCCGTTCCGGCACCCTGACTTACGAAGCGGTCAAGCAAACCACAGACTTCGGCTACGGCCAGTCTACCTGTGTTGGCATTGGTGGCGACCCGATTCCGGGATCCAGCTTCATCGATATTCTTCAGTTGCTGCAGGACGACCCGCAAACTGAAGCCATCGTGATGATTGGTGAAATTGGCGGTACTGCGGAAGAAGAAGCGGCTGCCTTTATCAAGGCTAACGTTACCAAGCCTGTGGTTTCCTACATTGCTGGTGTTACTGCACCTCCAGGCAAGCGTATGGGCCACGCCGGTGCGATTATCTCCGGTGGCAAGGGCACTGCAGACGAAAAGTTTGCGGCTCTGAACGACGCCGGTGTTAAAACCGTGCGCAGTCTGGCCGAGATTGGCAAGGCTCTGAAGGAAGTAACTGGCTGGTAAGCTGGTTTCTTTCACAAAAACCCCCGTTCTGTTCTGCAGAGCGGGGGTTTTTTATTTATAATGCCGGGTCGTCTGATCTACTATGGGCGATCCCATTCAAAAGAAGGAGTTTGTGCTTTGAGTTCAGTAGATTCCCAGCAACGGGTTTTGTCCGGTATGCGTCCGACCGGCAAGCTTCACCTTGGCCACTACCACGGTGTGCTGAAAAACTGGGTGAAACTCCAGCACGAATTTGAGTGCTTCTTTTTTATCGCCGACTGGCATGCCCTGACAACGCAATATGATGACCCTTCCGGCATAGAACAAAGTGTCTGGGATATGGTAATCGACTGGCTTGCTGCAGGGGTTAATCCCGGCTCCTCCACCATGTTTATTCAGTCTCAGGTGCCGGAGCATGCAGAACTGCACCTACTGTTGTCGATGATCACGCCACTGGGTTGGTTAGAGCGCATTCCCACCTACAAGGACCAGCAGGAAAAACTGCGGGAAAAAGACCTGGCCACCTACGGTTTCCTCGGCTATCCGCTGTTGCAAACCGCCGACATACTGATGTACCGCGCAGGCAAAGTGCCTGTGGGTGCCGACCAAGTGTCACACGTTGAGATCACCCGTGAGATTGCCCGCCGTTTCAACCATATTTACGGGCGCGAACCCGGGTTTGAAGAACAGGCTGAGTCTGCCATCGTTAAGATGGGCAAGAAAAACGCCAAGCTTTATCGCACTCTCAAGAAGCGCTACCAGGAAGAGGGTGACATGGAGGCGCTGGAAACCGCTCGCGCCTTGCTCATGGAGCAACAGAACATTTCCCTTGGTGATCGTGAACGCCTTTATGGCTACATCGAGGGTGGCGGCAAGGTGATTCTGGCAGAACCCCAGCCACTGCTTACACCGGAATCCAAAATGCCGGGATTGGACGGGCAAAAAATGTCCAAGTCCTACAACAACTACATTGGCCTGAGGGAAGAACCAGATAGTGTGGCCCAGAAAGTCCGGACCATGCAGACCGATCCCCAGCGAGTGCGGCGTACCGACCCGGGGGAGCCTGAGAAGTGCCCGGTATGGGGGCTGCATAAAGTGTATTCCGATAAGACAACCAAAGAGTGGGTTCAGACTGGCTGTCGCAGCGCTGGTATTGGCTGTCTTGAATGCAAGGCGCCGCTGATTGAGTCCATCGTGGAAGAGCAGCGGCCACTGCGTGAACGAGCTCTTGAGTACGAAGGTAACCCGGATCTTGTACAGTCGATTTTACAGGAAGGGCGCGAACATGCCCGGGACGCAGCCAGGGATACGCTTGAGGAAGTCCGCGCAGCCATGGGTCTGAGCTATCGCTAAGCCAGAGCCATTGGCACGGGTATCCGGAAAGCCGCTGACAGATCTTCCCAGCGACTTGTATATTCCACCGGATGCCCTTGCTGTGTTTCTTGAGGCTTTTGAAGGGCCTCTTGATCTTTTGCTTTACCTGATCCGGCGCCAGAATATGGACATTCTGGATATAGACGTAAGTGATATAACCCGGCAATACATGGAGTATATTGGAGCCGTTGAGGCCATGCGCTTCGATTTGGCTGCAGAATACTTGGTGATGGCCGCCACGCTGGCAGAGATCAAATCTCGCATGCTTTTGCCGAGGCAGGAGTACGATGAAGACGAAGAGGTGGATCCAAGAGCAGAATTGATTCGCCGGCTACAACAGTACGAACGGTTCAAGCAGGCTGCAGAGGATGTTGATGCACTGCCGCGCATGGAGCGAGACACTTTGCCTGTATCTGCTGCTTTGCCACAGTTAGCTTCAAATCAACCCCATCCGGATGTTGATATGCGGGACATGCTGCTTGCGCTCCAGGGCGTGCTGAAGCGTGCGGATCTTTTTACCAGTCATCATGTGGAAAAGGAAAGGCTGTCCACCCGGGAACGGATGTCAGCCATCCTGGCGGCGTTGCAGGACGATCAGTTTGTTGCCTTTCAGAGCCTGTTTACCTTAGAAGAGGGGCGGCTTGGGGTAGTGGTTACCTTTATAGCAACGTTGGAACTGGTGAAAGAGCAGCTGATAGAATTAGTGCAAACAGACGTTATGGGCTCGATTCACGTGCGCGCGCGGGCTGCCCGGTAGAATACTCCGCACATGGAAAACGTTGAATTATCATGAATGAAGAGCACCTTTCGAGAATTCAGGCTATTGCCGAAGCAGCATTGCTTGCGGCGGGCAGGCCTCTATCCCTTGATCAATTGCGTGAACTGTTTACCGAAGATGATCGCCCCGCCCGGCAAATTATGGAGCACGTCATGATGCTTCTTGGTCAAGCGTGTGAGGGGCGAGGTTTCGAGCTGCGTAAAGTGGCAAGTGGCTACCGCCTTCAGGTTAGAGAGGAGTTTGCGCCTTGGGTCAGCCGTCTTTTTGAGGAAAAACCTCAGCGGTATTCCCGGGCACTACTGGAAACCCTCGCGTTAATTGCCTACCGCCAACCCATCACTCGCGGCGAGATCGAAGACGTTCGTGGTGTAACGGTAAGCAGCAATATCATTCGCACATTACTTGAGCGAGAGTGGGTTCGTGTTGTGGGGCACAGGGACGTTCCCGGTCGGCCAGCCATGTATGCCACGACCCGGCAATTTCTTGACTATTTCAATCTTACCGGCCTTGATCAATTACCACCGCTATCTGAGATTCGGGATCTGGAAGAAATAGGGCGGGAGATCGAAAAGAGTATTCAAGCCGAGATCAAGTTTGATTCAGCACCGGCAGAACCCGCGGGCGATAGCCCGCCGGACCAGACAATTCACTGATACCATACGGGCATCAGTCAGCGACTAAGGATTATTTTCATGGCGTCAGAACGCCCCGGGAAAAAGGCAAAACCGACCGCCAAACCGGCTGCCGATTCGGTTACTAACGAAGGTCCGGAACGGATCCAGAAACTCCTCGCTCGTGCCGGTATCGGCTCGCGCAGAGAAATTGAAGGCTGGATGGAATCAGGGCACCTCATGGTAAATGGTGAGGCCGCAGAGCCTGGCCAGAAGGCAACGGTGAGCGATCGTTTCGAGTTGGATGGAAAACGCCTGGACGTTACTGCGGCTGCTGTTACGGTGCGCCGGGTTTTGATCTATAACAAGCCCGAAGGCGAGTTAACCACTCGTAAAGATCCTGAGGGTCGGCCAACGGTTTTCGACCGCCTGCCACGGCTCAGGGATACCCGCTGGATATCCATTGGTCGTCTGGATATCAATACCACTGGGCTTGTGCTTTTCACTACAGATGGTGAGTTGGCTAACCGCCTGATGCATCCTTCCAGCCAAATTGACCGCGAATACGCTGTAAGGGTGTTTGGTGAGGTTGATGATGCAATGATCGAACGTTTGAGGGCAGGTGTGTTGCTTGAGGACGGCATGGCGAAATTCAGTGATATCAGTCCAGCTGGTGGCAGTGGAATAAACCGCTGGTTCCACGTAACGCTTCTGGAAGGCCGTAACCGTGAGGTTCGGCGCTTGTGGGAATCCCAAGGGGTGCGCGTAAGCCGTTTGAAGCGAGTACGTTACGGGCCTATTTTCCTGCCTAGCAGGTTGACGCTGGGCAAATGGGAAGAGCTAGACCAAAAGGCGGTGGACACCCTTAGCAGTACTGTGGGGCTCACCTCCGTTGATATACCCCAGAAAACTCCGGATGAAAAAGCCGCACATGAGCGGCAAAGAAGGAAAAGCCCGGGCAGTGGCGCCAGAAAAGCAGGGACCCGTCGTTGGGACGTAAGCGATACCAAGCCCACGCGCAGCGGTGGTTCTGATAAATCCCGCGGCGGTGCCGGCAAGCCTCAGAAAGGGGCAGGCAGGCCTCGCAAGGCTCATTCTGACAAATAATTGATAAAGTTCAATGGATGGCCTGGGTGTGGTGCTTGCGCAGGCTGTTCAGCCAATGCTTGCAAACACCTTGGTGCAGTTTCTGCCTTGGCCTTTTGCTCTGTACAGAGCCTCGTCGGCGCGGGCTATCCACTGATTTGCGCCTTCTTCTGCCAGGTGTCGGGCGACACCGCAGCTGGTGGTTACCGAAAGATCTGTGCCGCCGCAATCCACCCTCAGGGCCGCAATCGCATTGCGTACTCGATCCGCTACATCTTGTGCTTCCTGCTCACCTGTATGGGGAAGCAAAATCGCAAACTCTTCACCCCCAAACCGATAAACGCTATCTGAGTTTCTGATTGCATTTTCAATAGCTTTTGCGGTTAGCCGCAGCAGATGATCACCCACCACGTGCCCATGCTGGTCGTTTACAGTTTTAAAATGATCCAGGTCGCAGAGAATCAGCGAATACTCTTCTCGGTGGCGATCAGAAAGCAGGCTGGCGCGCTGAAGATGCTCATCTAACGCTCGCTTGTTAGGAATGGAAGTTAACGCGTCGGTCAGCGCTGCCTGCTCAATTGTCATAAACTGGCAGGCGTTGCGTAGAGGGCAAATCGCTGCGCTGATGAATATTTCGATGCCCTGTAGTTCCTCGTCTGAAAACTTCTGCCGACGATTTAGAGTGAGGGTGCCGTAGCATACCCCTTCAAGGTTAAGTCTGTATTCACAGCGGTGTGGTCCGCCCATTCCGGTTGCGTATACGAAGTCCCGGTTTGCGACCTGGTGGCGATAGCTCAGGGCATCAAATGGAATAGTGGTGCCTATCTCTTCTGCCAGAATGCCAAGCTGGGTTTCCAGGGAAAGGCTAGTGGAAAGGCGGCGTGTGAGTCTTGTAAGAGGATCTGGCGTGTTTGACCATCCCTGATAGGCCTGCCGTAACGCTGCCAGGTCTTTTGCCTGAGTAATGCTTCGTTGTATCGATGGAATGTTTTTCACTACGGCTTACTCTCCGGCAGAAGTCATCAAAGCTTTAGGCTATTCAGTACTTATCAGTAGTGAATAGCACTGATCGTGCCGAAGTATTTTTTATATATAAATAACAGTGGGGTAAGCGTGATATCTAAAGCAGTTTGATGGGGCTGTAGCCCCGTCTGTACTAGGGCGTCAAAAAAACGGCAAGGTTCTTCCGGTGGCTGCGCGTGCTGGCACAAAATGCCTTTCCAGGGGGGGTGGGGATAAAGAGTCCCTGTGGTAAACTCAGCGGCTTATATTCGCGCCGTTTTCAGAAGTGAGCAATAGTTCGTATGACGTTTCAGGCCCCAGAAAGTCTCGCCGAACAGATCGCCCAGCATTTGGGTCAGCGTATTGTTACGCGAGATCTGAAGCCCGGAAGCCGAATTCAGGAGCTTAAAGTTTCCGGCGATCTGAATGTCAGCAGGGGTTCTGTACGTGAAGCCCTGCTGGTTTTGGAGCGCCGGCACTTGGTCGAGATTTTTCCGCGCCGGGGCGCGGTGGTTTCCAGCCTCACTGAAGCGAGCGTCAATAATCTCTATGATATTTACATCGATCTGCTCTGTATGCTCGGGCGCAAAGTGATAGAGCGCTGGGCAGCTGACGAACTTGGCGGCGTTATGAGGCGTGTCCGGGAAGTTGAGGCTGTTATTCAAGCGGTGAGCTCTACCGAACCCGATGCTGCCGAAAAAGTCATTGATGCGGGCTTTGGAGTTATGCAGTACGCCTACGATTTAGTAGATAATCCGTTTCTTGAAGAAACCCTGGAAAACTTCAGACCGGCGATCAGTCGCACTTATTTTGCGGCTCTTGAGAATTTCCGGGAAGGCATTGGGCAGACTGCCATATTCTTTCAGCGTCTTGGTGAGGCTGCGCTTAGCGGTGATGCCGATCATTTGCAATCTGCAATACGGGCATTCGGTGAATATCAGCGCCAGCAGATATTGAGTATTCTCAGGGAGGAGGAGAGCGCGTGACATGCGCCTGAAATCCATCAAGCTTGCCGGGTTCAAGTCATTCGTCGACCCAACAACGGTTCCATTTCCCACCAATATGACGGCAGTGGTTGGTCCTAATGGTTGTGGTAAGTCCAATATAATTGATGCTGTCCGCTGGGTGATGGGAGAGAGCTCCGCCAAGTATTTGCGCGGCGAATCCATGACCGATGTTATCTTCAACGGCTCCAGTGCCCGCAAGCCGGTTGGCCAGGCCTCTATCGAGCTTTTGTTTGATAACAGCGATGGGTCTGCTCCGGGCGAGTTTGTCCGCTTTAACGAAATCTCCGTGCGTCGCCGGGTTTCCCGGGAAGGTCAGTCAGAATACTTTCTTAATGGCTCCAAGTGCCGCCGCCGGGACATTACTGACCTGTTTTTGGGCACGGGCCTGGGCCCGCGAAGCTACGCCATTATTGAACAGGGCATGATTTCACGGTTGATTGAGGCCAAGCCCGAAGAATTGCGAATCTACATTGAAGAAGCGGCCGGCATATCGAAATACAAGGAGCGCCGTCGGGAAACTGAAAACCGGATGCGCCGCACCCAGGAAAACCTTGAGCGTCTCACGGATCTTCGGGAAGAATTGGGGCGTCAATTGCAGCACCTTGAGCGTCAGGCAGCTGCCGCGGAGAAATACAAATCCCACAAACACGATGAGCGCCAAAAAAAAGCAGAACTCACGGTTCTACGCTGGCGGTCTTTGGATAACGATCTGCAAACATGGCGCGGTAAAATTCGCGACACAGAGCTTGAGCTTGAAAAACAGCTTACCGATCGGATCAGCCTGGAAACCTCCCTCGAGTCTCTACGAGACAGCCACCACGAGCGCACAGAGCACTTCAACCGTGCCCAGGCCCGTTATTATGAGGCGGGTGCGGATATTGCCCGCATTGAGCAAAGTCTTGAGCATCAGCGAGAGCGCAGCCGGCAGACCGCGGCGGAGCTGGATCAGGCCATGGCCAATCAGCGTGAGCTTGCCCGGGAGCTGAGCCAAGATGAAGACAAACTGGCCGCTATTCGTGAAGAATTGGGGATGATTGAGCCTGAACAGGAGGCTCTGGCCACCCGTTCTGAAGAATCTGCAGAGAAGCTCCAGCAAGCAGAAGAGGCAATGAGTGATTGGCAGCAGCGCTGGGAAGAGTTCGGCTCGCGCTCAGCCGACGCTCGCCGCGAGGCAGAGCTTGCGCAATCCCGAATCCGCTCCCTGGATGATGCGATAGAGCAGTTGCTGGCGCGCCAGCGCAAGCTGCACGATGAGCAAGCACAGCTTGATGCACAGATTGACCGTGTGGAGCTTGAGGAATTTCTCGAGCAGCAGGAAGCGCTGGAGTTGCAACGAGAAGAAGCGGCAGAGCGGATTGAGGCGGTACAGGACGGACTACACGATGCCCGCCATAATCAGCGTGACACTGAACAGAGTTTGATGGAGGTTCGACAGCGCGCCCATAGCTTGCAGGCCGCTCTGGAATCCCAGCAATCGCTGTTGGACGAGCAAATGGGCGGGCAGAACGACAGCTTGCAGGCATGGCTAGAGGAGTATGGGCTGGGCCATTTCCCAAGGGTTGCAGGCAAGCTTCGAATCGACGATGGCTGGGAATTTGCTCTGGAACAAATCATCGGGCGGTTCAGTCAGGGGCTGCTGCTGCCCGATATCAATACGTTGTCCCAGGCCTTGCAGAGTGCACCCAAGGGCCTTGCCGTTATTCAGTCTGGTTCAGGCAGTGGCTCGCCTGCTCAGGGCCTGGCAGAAAAAGTCCATGGAATGCCCTCTGTAAACGCCATGCTTACGGGTATTGATACGGCGGAAACCCTCTCAGATGCTATATCGCAAAGGAATGAGCTTGCAGAAGGCCGAAGCATTATAACCCGTGCGGGTGTGTGGGTGGCTCGTGACTGGGTGCTGATGCCAGACTCTGACGCCAGCCAGATCGGTGTTATAGAGCGGCAGAAAAAAGTTGATGAGCTAACAGCGCAGTTAGCGCAAGCGGAGCAGTCACTGGAAGAGGTGAATGCCCGTTACGAGGCGTTGCACGAGCTTACTGAAAGGGCAGAATCTGCCCGAGATGATGCCCAGGCCCGCTTGAGTGAAACCGATCGTGAGCTTAGCCTGGTGGTCTCTAAAGTCAGTGGCCTCCGCGCCCGAGCCGAGCAAATCGATGCACGCCTTGCGCGTATTCGTGAGGATGCGGCAGAGGTTGCTCTGAACCTGGAAGAGCAACAGGAAAACCTGGGTGTTGCCCGTGAAGAGTGGCAACAATCGCTCGCCTTAACGGAAGATAGCGACGATGAAAAAGAACGCCTGCTTGAGCAGCGTGACTTGCTTCGGGAAAATCTGGATGGCCTGCGCCAGGAAGCACGCCACGACCGGGATCACGCCCATCAGTTGCAATTACAGTTACAGTCGCTCAGCAGTCAGCGAGATGGTTTGAGCCAGACCATAGATCGAATGCAAATGCAAAAAGAGCGGCTTGAGGAACGCCTGGAAATTCTCAGGGAGTCCCGAGAAAGCGCGGAAGAGCCCATGGAAGATTTGCAGATGCAGCTGGAAGGGTTGTTGGATCGCAGGCTTTCTGAAGAAGAAAAGCTTGGCTTGGCCCGGGATGCGCTGGAAGAAATTGACCGCGAAGTGAGAGAGAAAGAGCAGGGCAGGAGCGGTACTGATCACCGAATTCAGGATGTGCGCTCAAAGCTGGAAAAATTGAAGATGGAGTCCCAGGCACTCGAGATCCGCTCGGGTAATTATATTGAGCAGCTTGAAGAGTTGGATGTGAAGCTGCAGGACATATTGTCGCGGCTACCTGATGATGCAAGTCAGGATGAGTGGGCTGCAGAGCTTGAAAGAATCGGTAATCGTATTCAGCGTTTAGGCGCTATCAATCTGGCGGCCATTGACGAATACCAGGTTCAGAGCGAGCGCAAAACCTATCTTGATAGCCAGCACGAAGACTTGGTTGAAGCGCTGGAAATTCTGGATACCGCCATTCGTAAAATTGACCGGGAAACTCGCCAGCGCTTCAAGGAAACCTTTGATCAGGTAAACGGCGGCCTTCAAGCTCTGTTCCCGAAAGTGTTCGGGGGCGGCAACGCTTCTCTTGAACTCACTGGTGAAGACCTCCTGGAGACAGGGGTAACCATCATGGCGCGCCCCCCGGGTAAGAAAAATAGTACAATTCACCTGCTTTCAGGGGGTGAAAAGGCGTTAACAGCCATCGCCTTGGTGTTTTCAATTTTCCAGCTCAATCCAGCGCCCTTCTGTATGCTGGATGAAGTTGACGCGCCCTTGGATGATGCCAACGTTGGCCGTTATGCCAATCTGGTCAAAGAAATGTCGAGCCAGGTTCAGTTTATCTACATAACCCACAACAAAATTGCCATGGAAATGGCTGACCAATTGATGGGCGTAACCATGCATGAGCCTGGGTGTTCGCGCTTGGTAACCGTGGATGTGGAAGAGGCGGTTGCGCTGGTGGAGGCTTGAAAACCGGATTGACCAGAATTCCGCCAAGAATGACAAAAAGGCCATGTGATGTGGCTTTGCGTTGTATTCATTACGCGCTTTTTTTAGAGTAGCAGCCAGAGCACTTTATTCGCTCCCGGATCCGATCTGCAAACAGGACATCAGCACTATGTCACTTAGGGAATGGTTAATTGCCATCGGCACCCTGGTTATCATCGGTATAGTTATTGATGGTTTGAGGCGAATGCACCGTGCCCGAAAGGAATCCATTGCGATTTCTTCGGGTATGGGCGCCGATGACCTGAAAGAATCTCCGCTGGATGAACACCATAATCCGGAGCTTCCAAATGGAGGCGCGAGGACTATTTCAAACGATACGCTTGAGGAGCGAGGGTACGTTCGACGTGAGAAACCGTCACGCCCTCGGGTTCAGAAGCAAAAACCGACGCGACCCGTTCGGGACACTTTGCAAAGCACGGCACCTTCTTCCTCAGAGAGTTTCTCATCCACAGAGTCTCTTCAGAATGAAGCTGAAGAGTGGGAGAAGCAAAGCACCGATACCTCAGGGTATTCATCTTTTGAGCCAGAAGATGCCACGGTGGATACCGGTTGGGGTGCAGTAGAAGAGGATTTTCCCGATACTGCACCTGAGCCATCTGCAAGTGCCGCAGCCGATGTAGAAGAAGATACGGCACGCCGTGAGCCTAAAAACCCTGCCCCTGACCAGCCTTTGGCGGGAGCCAACCGCCCCGAAGCCCGTGAAGTTATTGTAATAAACGTGCTCGCGCCTCAGGGCAAGGACTTCAGCGGAGCGGCCCTGCAGAAACTGTTCGAAGCCTGCGGTTTGGTGCATGGCGACATGAAAATTTATCACCGCCATGAGGCAGAAGATACCATTAGCCCCGTGCAGTTCAGCGTCGCGAATGCGGTTGAGCCTGGCACCTTTAAGCCGGATGACGTAGCTGCGATGACAACACCTGGCATTAGCTTCTTCATGAGCATGCCTGGGCCAACCAGTGCATTGCAGGCTTTTGATTTTATGCTTGAAACTGCCCAGTGCGTGGTTAAAAATCTTGGCGGTGAGCTGAAAGATGAGCGTCGAAGCGTAATGACGGCTCAAACAATTGAGCACTGTCGGCAGCGCATTCGTGAGTATGAGCGAAAGCAGCGGTCGCCACGTCACTGAGCCGGCCTGGGTCAGAGTGAGACGAACAATGCCCGGAGTGATCCGGGTATTTTTTTGATAGCCAAGAGCACCAATTTATGACCAAGCCGTCACCGGAAAGTCTCAAGCGGGCAGAAGAACTGAGGTCTGCACTTGATGAGCATAACTACCGGTATTATGTGCTGGATGACCCAGGCGTTCCGGATGCGGAATACGATCGCCTGTTCCGAGAACTACAGAAGCTTGAGGCTGATCACCCAGAGTTGGCCTCGGACGATTCGCCAACCCGCCGGGTAGGCAGTAAGGCCGAGACCAGCTTTGAGGAAGTGGTTCATCGCCTGCCCATGTTGTCTCTGGATAACGCATTCAGTGAAGACGAACTTCGCGACTTTGATCGCCGGGTGAGAGAAAGGCTTGGCAGTGATAATGATGTTGAATACGTGTGTGAGCCAAAACTGGATGGGCTGGCTGTTAGCCTGCATTACGAGCAGGGGTCTCTTATTCGGGCGGCGACCCGTGGCGATGGGTATGCAGGTGAGGATATTACGGCAAATATCCGCACTATCCCGTCGGTTCCGCTGCGGCTGCGTGGCAATTCTGTGCCAGAGCTGGTGGAAGTCCGCGGTGAAGTCTATATGCCGAAGGTCGGCTTTGAGGCGTTGAATAGTCGGCTGGAAAATCAGGGTGAAAAAGCCTTCGTTAACCCCCGAAATGCCGCTGCCGGCAGTCTGCGCCAGAAAAAATCCACGGTCACTGCCAAGCGGCCATTGGAAATGTGCGCCTACAGCGTTGCAGTTACCGATGAAAGCCAGTTACCGGATACACAGTGGGCGTGTCTACAGCAAGTCCAGCGCTGGGGGTTTCGGATTAACCCTGAAATGCGCAAGGCCCAAGGGGCGAGTGAATGCCTTTTGGCTTATGAAGAGTTGATGCAAAAACGCGATGCACTTCCGTATGGGATTGACGGCATCGTTTTCAAAGTAAACAGGCTGGATTATCAGAAAGCATTAGGGTTTGTGTCACGTGCTCCACGCTGGGCTATCGCCCAAAAGTTTCCCGCCCAGGAAGAGCTAACAGTTATTGAAGACGTTGAGTTTCAGGTGGGCCGCACAGGCGCCGTCACACCCGTTGCCAGACTTAAGCCAGTGTTTGTGGGCGGTGTTACGGTAAGCAATGCCACGCTCCATAATATGGATGAGATCCGCCGTCTGGATGTTCGCATTGGCGATACAGTGTTTGTTCGCCGGGCAGGCGATGTCATCCCGAAAGTGGTGAAAGTGGTTACGGAAAAGCGACCGGCTAACGCAAAGGTGGTAGAACTCCCAAAACAGTGTCCGGTTTGCGACTCGGATGTTGTTCAGATAGAAGGCGAAGCGGTCGCGCGGTGCTCCGGTGGCTTGTTTTGTCCCGCCCAGCGAAAAGAGGCGATTCGACACTACGCCTCCAGAAAAGCCCTCGATATCGAAGGCCTGGGTGATAAGTGGATTGATATTCTGGTTGATCAGGGCATGGTGAAAACCGTTGCGGACATTTACCTCCTAACCGCCCGGAATTTAACTCGACTGGATCGCATGGGTGAAAAATCTGCGAGCAACCTGGTTGCGGCTATTGATCGTTCCCGCGAGCCGGTGCTCTGGCGCTTTCTCTACGCCCTGGGTATCAGAGAGGTAGGCGAGGCAACGGCAAAATCCTTGGCATCGCATTTTGGCTCGCTTGAAGAGGTAGCAAAGGCCGACGAGGAGTCGCTTATAGCAGTACAAGATGTCGGCCCCATTGTCGCCGGCCATATTCGTAGTTTTTTTGAGCAGCCCCATAACCGGGAAACGCTCGACGCCCTGCGTGACGCCGGCGTGAAATGGCAAGAAGAGGTGATTACTGCCGGCGCAAAGCCACTTCATGGGCAAACCTGGGTGCTTACCGGCACCTTGTCTGAACTAACCCGGGATGAAGCTCGGGAAAAGCTGGAAGCGTTGGGTGCCAAAGTTGCCGGAAGTGTCTCCAAGAAAACCGCTTGCGTTGTGGCAGGTGAGGCCGCCGGCTCCAAACTTGCGAAGGCAGAACAGCTCGGCGTGGAGATACTGAATGAACAAGGCTTGCTGGAAATGTTGAAAGAACACGAATTGTTGTAAGCACTCGCGCCACAGATTTTAGTCGTTCAAGCCTGCCAGAAGATGGTGGGCCGGTGAATCTGAGAACTCGCGCAGATACCCCGTTTCCGAAACTGGCTAACATGGTGTTGTTCTGTAACGGTGTGTAAAACGCTGGCTGGCGCCAGCGCTTATGCACTGCCATAACAACAACGTTCTGAAACGGATTTTTCCATGCGCGCCGAGTTGTTTTCCCGCACTGCCATCGCCATGCAGGTGGCTATTACTTTGCTGCTTGCCCTTACCGTCTCGGGTTGTAAAACCGAGAAGGATCCGGACCAGCCAACTATTCTGGGCGCCACTCCGACAACTGCCTACCTGGGGGTAGAGTACTACTACAATTTTGGAGCGTATGGCGGCGAAAGCATACTCGATTACACCCTAACCAATGCCCCTTCGTGGCTGGCGCTCGAAGAGACCAGTAACAAAGCCCGTCAAGGCATTATCATGCGCGGTGTGCCTGGCCTCAGTGGCGGCGCTCGCGGCGATGCGGATTTGGGCAAACTGGAAGGCATTAACCTGGTAAGCACCGATGGCCAAATGGCCGGTTATCAGGCGTTTGATATTGAAGTTAAATACAACGCCCTGTCACTGGAGGCAGACACGTTTACAGAAGGCGAATCGCTAACTATTCCCGATACCCGCCGGGAGCGCTGTGAATTGCCCGATCTGGATACCCCTGGAGAGCACGGGTTTACCATCAACACCTATGATGGAAACGGCGTTGTTACCGGCACTAGCCCCCTTGTTTTGCCCACTCGTTCTGTTTTCGTAAAGGTCCTACTGGATAAACCTTCAGTCACTCGGGTGGCGGTTGCATTCGAACTGACATCGGATTATGACGCAGCCAGCTGCGATCCCGGCGAAACTGCTCCACACCAGTACTGCGATCAAAGCAAAGCTAACGCCGGTGATGCCATTCCCGGACAAGATATAGTCGCTCTAGGCAGCAACAGCGAACCGAAGCTGGAAGATCTTTCCTATCTGACCTACGAAGCAGATAACGAAGGGGTTTATACCGGTGGTGTTATCACATTCGAGCCCGGAATTACCGAGTGCTATATTCGGCTGGAAGTGGTGGACGATAGCTTCCCGGAACCCACGGAAGCACTCCAACTAAGCCTTACGGAAGTACGCTCTGGGCTTGCCGGGCTGGGGCCAACCAATGGGGGTGTGCGCACCAACCTGGTAGTTGATGATAATGAGCCAGTGGTGAGCCTGGAGACTGTGAAAGGCGGAGCACGAGACACGCTGAATGTGGGGGGCTCCCGCACGTATGTAGCGCGTCTGACGGGGGATCGGGAAGGGGTGGTTTACGCCATTCTTGGAGACTCAGAAAACGCTACTGGCCGGCTTGGTACAGAGTTCAGCACCGGTCTGCCCGACAATAGACTCGAATTTCCGGTCGACGTAGATGAGGTGACATTTACGATTGATGTTGTCGACCCTGGCTCCTATTCCAACCCTAACCTAAACGATCGTATTATTCTGCTGGGGTTGAATGAGCGGCGCCAGTTGGGTCGGGAGAACTACGCCCGGGCCGCCTCTGAGAGCATGCTCCGTGTCAGTATCAATGAGCAGGCCTTGCCACTTAATGTCGGTTCTGAAAGCAGTTTCGTCGCAACAGATATAACCCTGGGTCATTCCGGCAGGCTGTTTGTGGCTGGGTACGATACTAACGATAGCGACAGGGTGCAGGTACGCATATTCAGCCAGAAGGGCGCCTTGCTTCAGACACTTGAAGTGTCAGCGGCTGGAGACCAACTGAACAAGCCAGAACCGATAGTTAGCGTGGCCAAGCGCGAGATAACCAAGGGTAACGTAAAGAGTGATCGCCTTGAACTTTTGGTAGCTTATAGCACTGACAAGCTGGTGGCTGATACCACGGGCCATGGCGGCATAGATATTGTCAGTTCGTTGTTCTGGTACGACGAAGCAGCGGCTGGCGGTGAGTATGTTGAATCCTGGGTCACTCGTACAGGCACCGCAGGCGACGATGTTGTTCGTTGGGTTGGCCTGAACGCCGCAAGCGGTTTTGCTGTAATTGCCGGCACGACCAATGGTGAGTGGCCGGGCCAAACCAATGCTGGCGGTTTTGATAGCTTTTTGCAGCGCATAGATTCTCAGGCTGATGGAAGCGATTTTATTCCGGTACCGGCCTGGGCACGACAAGCGGGATCATCGTCGGATGACCGTGTGGCTGGCGCAAGCGCGGAAGGTGTCAGCCCGATACTGTTCGGGTCTGCCGTGGGGGCTGTTAATGGTGAGCCAGTACTGGGCGGTGAAGACGCCTATTTTTATAGTACGGCATCGGGAGATGGAAACCTCACCGTATACCAGCGTGGAACCGACGCGAATGAGCGTATAACCGGCGGTGTCGTGGAAGGAAGCAACTTATGGCTACTGGGTAATGGCAGTAATGAATACGCGGTTACCCCAGAGGCAGAAGACAACCTGAGCCTAACGAGTGCGCCCGTTACCAGCCAAAGTGGTTTTGTGCTGGGGTACACCACAGGCGGTGAGGTTGTTCGGGCGTTTAACCTGAACGATGAAGCCGACACTTCTACTGAGCAGTTCGTTGCACTGACCGGCTTTTCGGGGGATCTGATTGCTGCAGGAGATACCGGTGGCGACTTCACCGGCAGTAATGCTGCAAGTGGCGGTGGGTCTGCAATTCTCGCACGAATGTCACTGATTCCCGAGCCAGAGCCAAACACGGAAACCTCGGTGTTCCGCAACGAATGGCGCTATCAATTGAGCGCAGGTAACTCGTCAGTCACACGGCTTGCCAACTATAGGGACGACGAAGTTGTGGCGCTGACGCGCCAGGGCTCAGAGTGGGTAGTTTTGCTGTTCAGCCCCGAGGGTGAGTTGCTGACGGCACCCTAAACGGTGCCTTGCTGGCCATCGGCGCTTGCATACAGGCGAAGGTAGTCTGTGCTGGTGATGACACCCACGGGCTCTCCTAGAGTGTCTATAACCAGGGCGGCATTGAGCCGGTGTGCCAGCATTAGCCTGGCAAGCCGGTGCGCATCGGTTTCAGGGGAGGCCGTCAGGAATGCCGGCAATTCAATGTGTACCAGGCTTTGACTCATCGCATGGGTTTGGCTTTCATACAGCCAGGCCAGAAGCCATTGTTTCCCTACTAGCCCGGCCACATACGTGTCGGCCATAACGACCAAGTGATTGGCACCTTGTTCGTTCATCTCGGTAATTGCCTCCTCAACGGTGGCTGAGGCGGGTAGAGAGTATAAAGCGGGCGTGTATAGAGAAGAGACTGGCAGGTAAGCACGCTGCTCCTTGCGCTCGCCGGCTGCCGCTGCTCCATATTCTTCCAGGGCACGATGCCGGCCGGATTGCGCCGCAAGCTGAAATTCAGCATCTGTTGCTTCGCCACGCTCGGGGTTGATCGGCTGGCTCTCTGCCAGCTCACTGACATTGCCCACGCGGCGCCCCCGGAGTGCTTCTGGCAATCTTGTTCCTACTGGGCGGCCTGGCTCGCTAACAAAAATAGACACCTGTCATATCCTCTGGGAAGAGCTCTCACATAGTGTATCGGCGCGGGAGCGGAAAGCATTAACCGTAATTGGTTATGCTGGCGCCAACTTCTTCTGCCGCATACGGCCAGTCGCCACTCTTTTGGCCAGAGACATCGGCAGGGCGCACGGCTGCCCCGTCAACTGATCTGCCACAAACTCCGCGAGCAGCGGGGCATAGGTAAGGCCTTTGCTGCCCATGCCAGTCAAAAGATAGAGCCCTTCCACCTCCAAGCCCTGTGAGTCACAAAGCGGCCCAGCTACAGGCTGATAATCGTGGGTTGTACAGCGAAACCCAACGCGCCCTGCAAGCTGAGCCGGCAGATCACCCGTAGCCATGCTTTCTGAGAGTATATTTGGCACCATGGATGAAAGCTCCCTGATATTTTCCCGGTGGCTCTCAATTGTGGGTTCAGGTTCATCGCTGTGGAGGTCGAACGTAGCACCGATCACAGCCACTTTTTCACCGTGAGGGCCGTATGCCGGGTTGAAATAGCGCGCACCGCAAATCACTGCCCGAGGGCTATCAATCAGTGACCCAGGTACGTGAGTGACCTGCCCGCGAATGGCTTTAAAGCGGAATGTGTCTGGGCTTGGAATAAGTTGTGGGGTGAGATGTCCGGCGCAGATAACGACTTGGTTTGAGTGGATGTCCGGGCTATCGGAACCGGCTCCGGAAATATGCCATTTACCCGCAGAGAGTTGGATTTGCGTTACAGAGTAAGCGAACGCTTTGCGAATGCCTCTATGCAATACCAGCTCTTTACAGAGTTTGGCTGGCTCCAGCCAGCCACACCCAGGAAACCACAAGCCGCCGCTCATTAGGCGAGCCCCCGTAAGAATTTCGGCTTCCTCCCGGGAGACCGGGCGCAGTAAATCCGCTGGGTATTGGTTGCGCTCAATAAAACGGCGCTGGCGAGACTGCTCCGCATCACTCCACGCAAGCTGAATCAGGCCGGTTGGGTGCCAATATTGGTCGCGATAAGGGGAATAATATCGCTGGCTAAACGTTAGCGCAGAGAGAGCGAGCTCGGTTTGGTGGTTAAACTCAACCCCGAGCTTTACGTACATCGCGCCCTGAAGGTTACCCGAGGCAGCCGAGCCAGGTTCATTTGCCGCGTCTATCAACGTAACGGCGTACCCCCTGTGGGCAAGGTTGTTGGCAAGCAGGCATCCAGCAATGCCAGCGCCAATAACCGCTACAGAGTTTGTATGTGTTTCGAGCGTTTCTGGTGGGACCGGCGGTAAGTTTTCAGGCAAGAAAACGCCGTTTAGAGTTTCCCGGTTAGGCTTGAATCCATCCGTCTTCCGCATGCGGAACCCCGCACTTTCCAGCAAGCTCTGTGTCTCCTCTGTGGCGCAGCATGAAGATACTGTCGTCCCGGGTTTGCTGTGCTCGCGGAGCTGATTGGTGGGGATTTCTTGCGCCAGTTCAGGGCCTGGAGCTGGTTCGGCTCCATCCAAAAACCATGCGTCGGCCTTAAAGTTAAGTGAGTTCCAAGCGGCTTGCTGATCGCCAAAAAACAGGGTCAGGCGAACTCGACCGCCTGCTAAAACGAGGCGGTGAGCGCCGCGAACCAGTGGCGGGTAGCAGGCAATCAGCTCGTCTGCTAAATCTTGAAGCTCTGGAGACAAAAAGAGCGCCTTCTCAAGATCCTGTAGCGTCAATGGACAAGGCTCAGAGGCCACGAAGTGAAGTGTGGCGGCATGGGATGGGCCCCACACTTGCCAAGCTTGCCATGTGGCGAGAAAGTTCAGGCCGGTGCCAAACCCGCACTGCGCAACCACGAAGGAGCCTGATACAGGAATCGAGGCAAAACGCGCGGGCAGATCATTGTGTTCGATAAACTCGTGGTGGAATGCAGCCAGCGCATTTTTTGCGGATAGTGGCGCACCTGAGAAGTGTTTCAATTCAGGTACGCCATGGTGCCAGTTTAATTGCGCAGGCTCTATTGCTGGCGGAACAGTGGGTAGACTCATGATGGATGTCCTGCCGTATCCTTCTATTCCAGCACTGTCACACTCTCGATAATCACCGGATTCACTGGTACATCGGCCATGCCCCGAACCCGAGCTGTTTTAACTTTTGCAATGGTATCCACCACACCCATGCCCGCGGTTACCTTGGCGAAAACCGCGTAGCCTGCTCCGCGAACTCCGGCGTTCAAAAAATCGTTGTTTGCTACATTAATGAAGAACTGGGACGTTGCGGAGTCCGGGGCATTAGTTCGTGCCATGGAAACCGTACCACGCAAGTTGGGCAAAGTTGGTGAGGCTTCATTCTTGATAGGAGCGCGAGTTTCTTTGCGTGTCATCTCATTTGTAAAACCACCACCCTGGACCATGAAGCCGGGAATCACTCGATGGTAAATTGTGCCGTCAAAAAAACCATCACGGGCGTATTGCAGAAAGTTTTCGACCGATTTTGGCGCAACGTCGGGGCGAAGCTGCAGTTCAATAGCACCTTCGCTGGTCAGGATCCGAACTTTAGGCAATTCGGCTTTTGCATTTACAGTGTCAGTTTCGGCGTGTGCTTGTAGTGCGAAAAGGAATAAGCCGAGAAACATAACCACGACACGCATCACATTACTTAATGGTTTTACCGAATTTGTCATTAACAGGCTCTCAGTTGGTTAGCGGCAGGTGGTTTTCCTGCAATAATTAAGTGGACTCAACAGTACCCCGATCTTAACAGATTTGATTCACAGTTCGGGAAGCACGGCTGCGCATAATGACTTGCTATAGGCTAGTCTTTGAGCGTAGAAAAACACTCACCGGGCCGGGTTGTACGGTAATCACTGTGAGCAAGAGGAAAGGCTAGTGAGACTCCGTAAAGGGTTTGAGGAAAAATCGCGGCTTGGGCGGTTGCTGGTCAATCGTGGTTATTTGTCTGAGGATCAACTCGATGACGGCCTTAGGCTGCAGCGCGACAGCGGTAAACGCCTGGGTGAAGTATTCATTGCAGCCGGCTGGATAACCGAACGAGAGCTCGGTCGGGTGTTGAAGCACCAATCCCGTTACCGTAGCGCAGCGGCAATGGTCACCATGGTAGCTCTTCCGTTTCAGCCGCTGGTTACGTTTGCGGCGAGCAATAGTGCCAGTGCAGCCCAAGCAGCAGAAGCTGGGGAGCTTTTAGAAACGGCCGGAATGTTACCATTGACGGAAGATGAGCTGTCCGCGGTGGCCGGGCAGGGTAATCGCTCGTTGCTGGATCGAATTGGCCAGCCAGAACCCGATGTTATCGAAGGCATAAAGCTTACGGCCAATGTGTTCGTACCTACGCTTAATTTTCTGGACTCGGATTTTTCGATTTCCGGCGTGAATTATCGCGATGGGGAGCCACGCTACGAGGTAAGTGAAGACGGTGCGGTCACCATGGCATTTCCTGAGCGCATTGAAGAGATTCGTATGGATAATATCCGGGTCAGCGGCGGGAGCAGCCCTGCGATGGGTAACGTAAGCATTCAAGACATCCGCTTCCACCCTGATTCCAGAATGACAATCTATACACGCTGATCAGGCGCTGGCAAGAACCGTGCGGTTTGATACGGTTGTTTGCTGGCCTTTGGCACCGTACAGCTTCTGCTGCCCGGAAGCTCCCCGGAAAATATCGGTAAGCCGAGCCAGGCGCTTCTGTAGATGATTGATTATGCGCCCGTTGTTCTCGTTGAGAGCGTGGCACTCACGAAGCTTTGTTTCGGCTTGTTGCCAGAGGGTGTGCAGGTCATTGAGGCCTGCGCTACGAATAAAACGAGAAGGTTCGCCACTGTCTGGCCGAAAACCCATAGCCACTAACAGGTGAATTTTTTGTTTTGCACGCTCACGGATCTGCCCGAGAATAGTGTCTTTTTCCCGTGTCAGTATATCGAGGGTTCTAGTATCGGAGCCGGAAAGGCAGGCGTTCTCTTTATGTAGAATGTCCGCCAGAGTTTCGAGCTGGCGGATATCCAGGGAAAGAAGATTCTTCAGATCGTCAATTGCAGCCATGTTTTACTCACCCGAATATGCTTTTATCCATATCAAGCATTTTCTGGGCCAGTTTTTCTGCATCAATCTTGTAGGTGCCGTTTTCGAGCGCTGAGCGAATCTGTTCGATCCGATCGTCGTCCATTTCAGGATAGTCTCCCAGCTTCTGTTCCAGCTGTTTTAGATTCCTGGCCTGGCTGCTCAAATTAACGTTTTCGCCGCGCGCACTCTGGGCCTTTGCGTTGGCCTGCTCTGGGGCGGCCTGCTTGGCACTTTGGCTGTTGGCGGGCTTTTCGGCCGTGGTTCTCTGGGTGTTGACCTGGCCTTGGCCAATTCCATTTAAGTCAACTGACATATCAGTACCTGCTTTACGGTTAAGCCACGCATGTGCGGGCTGGCTCGGGTTTATACCTGCTTAACGGCATGCCGCCGGCATACTTTAGGGGCAAATATACACTTTTCGTTAACAAATCGTCACACTCTTGAATGTCGCATAAGGCGGTGCCGGTTCGGCGGCATATTTTTGCCGGCGGAAAGGCCCTGCCGTCGTCGAACCTGCGCGCTACATTGGCACCTCGACGTGCCCGGGTGCCGTGACATTTGCTCTTACTGTGCGAGATGAGCCCAGGTTCTCTACCATAACCTGCTCACCCACAGACGCATTGGCCAGCGCTTTGCCCCGTGAACGAACCGAAAATGACCCGTTACGGGCAGTGATAATAACATGATCGCCTCGGCTAACGGCATCTGGCGCTTCGAGCAGATCCGGGGTTAGAACGGAGCCCGCATTTACCGGCCGGCGCACAACCATACCGCCTACAAGGCTGGCATCTGTTATTATTCCCCGCCGGCTGGCATTTACCACCACAGAGCGGGTTTTGATCATTCCGCGGGTTATCTGCTCGCCTCGGCCGAGCGGTCGGGCCGCAACCAGCGCAGGACCACTGATGGACACTGTGGCAGTAACATACATTCGCCAAGGGCGCTCCCCAGTGCAGGCTACCTGTAGCGAAGGGCGCTCGCTTTTCCAGGGGTCGCCGGTAAATTCCACTGCAAGAGCGGCACTACAGGCTGCCAGTGCGATTCGGTTGTCAATACTGCCGGTCTCGAATGCAACCTGATAACCCCTTTCTGCCTGGGTTGCTGCAAAAGCGTCAAGAAACGCCGTGGTGGCGCGGTGTATTTCGTCCGCAGTAGTTTTTGCTTGCACTGAGCTGGCTAGAGCCGACATGAACAAGGTCAATACTAAAAGCTGGGTGCGCATATATCCTCGTTTGTCCTATGCTGTCAGTAATACGGCAGAATTCACTGAAAATACCTAAGGGTTGCGGCGTTCCGGCCGTTAAATAGGCTTATCCGCTTGCGAGCGACGTAATTACGTCGTCCTGGCAACTTACTTTGATAGAACAGCAAAATGCATGCCGGTGCTATCCGGTATGCCAGGAGAGACTGCTATGGCAGGGGTATTGGATAGTGTAAACCAGCGCACGCAGCTGGTCGGGCAGAACCGCCTAGAGCTCCTTCTGTTTCGTTTGCGCGGTCGTCAGATATACGGCATCAACGTGTTCAAAGTTAAAGAGGTTCTTCAGTGTCCCAAGCTGTCGTCTATTCCCAATAGCCGTCCGGTGGTTCGAGGTGTGGCCCACACTCGTGGCGAAACCATTCCGGTTATTGATCTGGGTATGGCTATTGGCCTGCCAGGCATTCCTCAGGAAGAGTTGCCCAATAGCTTCGTGATCATTACCGAATACAACCGAAAAACCCAAGGGTTTTTGGTAACCGGTGTAGACCGAATCCTGAACATGAACTGGGAAGATATTCTGCCGCCACCGAAAGGAACCGGTAAGGATATTTACCTTACTGCCGTTACGAAAATTGATGATAAGCTCGCTGAAATCATAGATGTAGAGAAGGTTCTTTCGGAGGTTTCTCCGCTTCGGGAAGATGTTACCGAGGCAATTTTGAGCAAAAGCGCGGAGCGGGTGCCGGGGCACTTGCCGGTTCTCGTCGTAGACGACTCCTCGGTTGCGCGCCGTCAAATTGAGCGCTGCTTGGTCGCTATCGGTATGGAGGTGGTATCCCGTAATGACGGTAAGCAAGCGCTTGAATATCTTAAGGGAATTACGGCAGATGGTTCAAAAGCAACGGATCACCTTTCCCTGATTATCTCTGATGTGGAAATGCCTGAAATGGATGGGTATACACTGGTTACCCGAATTAAAAGTGATCCTGCACTCGCGGGCCTGTTTGTTATGCTTCATACCTCGCTTAGCGGTGTGTTCAACAAGGCCATGGTTAAGAAAGTCGGAGCGGATGATTTTATGGCCAAATTCAGCCCCGATGAACTTGCTGAGCGAATCATGGAAATTATTGATCAGAAATGATTTTATTCGTTCGGTTATTTATCTAGAACTGGGATCCAATGAAAGCGGAAATTACCCCACAGGAATATGAAGCCTTCAAATCGTTCCTGCAGGATGCGTGTGGCATTTTGCTGGGCGATAACAAGCAGTATCTGGTGAAAAGCCGATTGCGGCGAATTTTGGAAGAGAACGATTTTAACTCTTTAGGGGCATTGCTCGATCGCCTGAAAAGGCCAGGGCGGGGTAACCTGAAAGAGGTGGTGATCGATGCGATGACCACCAACGAAACGCTTTGGTTTCGCGACAATCACCCGTTCCGGATTTTACAGGAAAAACTGCTTCCCGAGTTTGCTTCACGCGCGTCCACTGCCCCTTTGCGTGTTTGGTCTGCAGCTTGTTCCACTGGCCAGGAACCGTATTCCGTTGGCATGATTGTCGACGAGTTCCGGCGCCAGAAGCCTGGCAAACTGCGTGATGTAAAAGTGACGGCAACCGACATCTCAAAAAGCGTACTTGAGGTGGCCCGCCGCGGTGAATACGAAATGATAGCGATTGGGAGGGGGCTGTCTCCCGAGCGACAGAAGCTGTTCTTTACTCCCTCCGCCAACGGGGGTTGGCAAATCCGGCCTCAGATAAAGAGCATGGTGGAGTTCAGGGAGCTCAATTTGCTCGAGCGATACATGTTCGGCAAATTTGACATAGTGATGTGTCGTAACGTGTTGATCTATTTTTCTGCAGACCTCAAAAAAGACATATTGACCCGTATTCACGCCACACTTAACCCAGGCGGCTACCTGATACTCGGCGCCTCGGAGTCACTCAACGGCCTGCCGGATCTATACGAGATGGTCCAGTGCCACCCTGGGATTATTTACAGGAAAAAATAACCAATGCCGTTTAATGTTTGGGTGCTGGCAGCGGCACAGGCGTTGGCCATGTGCACGGCGCCGTTTATAGTGTTTATCGGGAGCATTCAAGGGCGGCTGCTTGCACCAGCCCCCGAGTACGCCACTCTTCCGGTGGGGCTGGTTGTTTTGGGCACCGTGCTTGCCATAAAACCTGCTACCTGGTTAATGGAAAGGCTTGGCCGCAAACGGGTGATGCTGCTTGGTGCCTGCATGGGTACGCTTGCAGGGTGCCTGGGGGCTTGGGCTTCCTGGCTTGGTTATTTTCCGTTGCTTTGTCTGGCCGCTGTTGTGGGTGGCACCGGTTTGGCGGTGGTTCATCAATACCGCTTTGCCGCCATGGAGTCGGTGTCTGATAATATGGCCGGCTCTGCCGCCGCACGAGTGTTGCTCGGCGGCCTGTTTGCTGCATGGCTAGGGCCTGAGATTGCCATGCTTGGCAGTGGGACAGAGGCTGCCTTCCCATTCTTCACAAGCTGGCTCGGCCTTGCCGGTGTTCAAATCGCAGCCCTTGTGATACTTGGCCTAGGTTACCGTGCAAAAGCAGAGAGGGTGAGGGAGGTTCATGCAGGTGGCGGCAGGCCATTGCGGGAAATTCTTGCCAACCCATTGATCTGGGCCGCCATCAGCGCCGCTGCTATTGGCTACGCGGTAATGAGTTTTGTGATGACTGCCACCCCCCTCAGCATGACGGAAATGGCCGGGCACGATCTGGATGATGCTAAGCGTGTTATTCAGCTACACATCATGGCTATGTACCTTCCATCGCTTATTAGCGGTTGGCTAACAAGGGTTATCGGCATACCGCTAATGATGGCTGCCGGGCTGTTGGCTTATCTGGGCTGTGTTGTGCTGGCTGCCAGTGGCGTTAGCTTTCATCATTATCTGCTAGCTTTGTTGTTACTGGGCGTAGGCTGGAACTTTCTGTTTGTGGGAGGCACTACCTTGCTGCCTCGCGGTTACACCGACGCCGAGCGTTTCAGGGTTCAGGGCCTTAATGACATTTTCGTGTTTGGGTTCCAGGCATCAGCTGCTCTGTCCGCAGGGGTTATTCTCTCCTGGTTGGGCTGGGCTGCGCTTGTAACGATTGTTGTGCCTTTTCTGGTTATTCATGGAGTGCTGATGGTGCTATGGCTAACTCGTGGAGACGCAGAAGCCAGAGGGGCTGCGTGAAGATAATGGCCGGGTTCAAAATGGTAGATGGCCCGTTTTTACCCAGATGATGGTTTCTTTCTCCACAAACGGGTGGTGTTGGCTCATATGAGGGCTTCTTACCCAAGTGCCTTCGGAATAGCGCCCGTGCTCATCACAAAACTCACCCGAAAGAACGAATATTTCCTCGCCACCGAAGTGTCTGTGCGGCTGAAACTTCTCATTGGCTGGCCATTTCACAAGTGCTACATGCTCGTGCTCAAATTCATGCAGCGGCATGACCTCAAGACCACCGATACCGGGTAACCAATCGGTGTTTGTAGTATCAATCCGCACGGTGCTCAGATCTCGCTCGTTGAATTGGTGCAGTTTAACCAGCAGCGTGCAGCCTGGCGTGCTGAACGGTGCATGACCGCTTCCTGGCGGGTTGCGTATGTAGGTGCCAGCAGGGTAATCGCCGTTCTCATCCGAAAACACACCTTCAAGAACCAGTATCTCCTCGCCAAGAGGATGTTCGTGCCGGCTGAATGAAGCCCCCGGTTCATAGCGAACAACACTGGTGGCGTGGCCCCGCTCTGCCTCTTCCCTGGCCAGTGGTTTTCTGACAACGCCGCCTGCTGGGCTGGGAGCCCACTCTTGTTCACTGGTGCGGACAACAACCTTACGGTCAAATTCCATGTTAAGCATTGCGAACCTCTTTGCGGCTATTTGATCAACATCTGAACGTCTCGAAAAGCAGGGTGCTTACAGTGACGCATCCACTCAAAAGCCACCATTTCTACAGTGACGATACGAGCGCCGCTCACACTTAGCCTATCAAGGGCAACATCGCGGTCGAATTCATTGCGTGATCCCGTTGCGTCTGCAACTACCCAGACTTTGTAACCCGCATCAATCAGGCTGAGCGCTGTCTGCATCATGCACACATGGGTTTCGCAGCCGGCAATAACTACGTGTTGTCGGCCTTCCGGGAGGCGTTCAACCAACCCGTCAGGGCAGGCGTCGAAATGATATTTTGGGAACGTTTGATTGCAGAGCTCTTTTACGGCTTCCACATTTGGCCCCAGTTTCTCTGGCAACTGCTCGGTAGCCAGAACGGGTATATCCAAAAGCCCAGCTATAGTAGCAAGGGTGACGCATTGGCTGACGACCTCCTGGCCGTGAGTAATTGCTGGCATCAGCCTTTCTTGAACGTCTATCAGTAACAGGGTCGATTGTTCCGAATTCATGAGCATTGCCAGCCTCCAAGCTTGGTTAACACACTGAGCAGATTAGAAATACCATGGTACTCGTAACAAAAGCGGCGAGCACCATACAAACTATTATTGGCTCTGGCGGGAAATTTTGCCGGGATTTATCGCAAGAGAGTTGCTAAGCGCCGCCAAAACCATTAAAGTTTGCGCCCTCAAATGAGCGACGATATGGCTGATTTGAAACAGGTTATTGGAGAGGTGGCCGAGTGGCTGAAGGCGCACGCCTGGAAAGTGTGTAAACGTTAATAGCGTTTCGAGGGTTCGAATCCCTCTCTCTCCGCCAATACGAAACCCCAGCAGAAATGCTGGGGTTTTTTTATTGCCTGAAAGACGAGCTTTGTCCCAGGATAATCTGATCGGCGAGAACGTTCAGTTCAGATGCGACAAGATCTGGAAGTGGTACACCAGGGGCCTGCAGCGGGGCGTTGCCGGGGCGGGTGAGAAACGCACCGCGACAGCCGGCGGCTTGGGCGCCTATGGTATCCCAAAGGTGACAAGCGACGAGGCACAGGTCGAATGTTTCGACTTCCAACTCCTGTGCCACCAGGCGATAGGTTTCGGGAGCAGGCTTGAATTTACCAACGGTCTCGACGCTGAAAGTACGCTCGAAAAAGTGACTTAACCCTGCTTTTTCCAAGGGAGTAGGCGAAGCACCACTGGCGGAGTTGGTCAGTGTCACTAACCGGAACCCTGCGTCGCGCAACCGGGTGAGGGCGGGTTCCGCGTCTGGATGGGCGGGCATGTTACTCATCCGTTTCTTTAGCTCCACAATGTCGGCATCCGCAAGGGTAACTTGATGGATATCGGCGATCATCTGCAGTGTTCCCACTCCAAGTTCACCAAAGGGCGTATATAGGCCAGACAGAGTCATTGTCTGAGAATAGAGAACCAACTGGGCAAACCATTCTCTCAGAACCCGCGTGTCGCCGAAAACCCGAGTAAACAAGGGTTCAAGAGTCGTTATATCGAGAAGTGTTTCATTAACGTCAAATACGATAATCGACGGTGATTGACTATGTGGCATGATGCGTCCTCTTTGGCCGTAACGGGTGCAGGAGTCGGTCAAAATGGTGATTGGACCTTAACTGTAACTGGACGTGAATGATCACTCAATATAAAATTGAGCAATCATTCAGATTTGCTCCCACGTGGTATCGTGGCGGCTTGAAAATCCGGAAATAACTTATGGCGCGCGCAGCAATCCACAACCGACAAGACTCTCTGGAACGAGCCCTGAACGTGTTCTGGCAAAAAGGCTTTCATGCCACCTCGCTGAAGGATCTGGAAAAAGCTCTCGACATGCGGCCGGGTAGTATTTACGCAACCTTTGGCAGCAAGGACGGGCTTTTTCAGGAGTCTCTTGAGCGCTACGCCCGCTTGGCGCTCGCCGAGCTTGAGCGCACATTGAATGCCTGCGATTCGCCCCTTGCTGGGCTATCTGCTTATCTACGCCAGCTCGGCGGGCTTCGCGATCAGGATCTGCCAAGCCGTGCCTGCATGCTGGTCAAAAGTTTGCTGGAGCTTGGTCAGCGTGAGCAAGTTGCAAGGCGCAAGGCGGAAGACTTGCTGGCGGGTATGGAGGAGTACTTCATTGCCCGATTCGTTGCGGCTCGGGAAATCGGAGAGTTGGACAGCGGGCTTGATCCAGTTCGGCTTGGCCGGCGGCTGCAGGCAGAGGTCATGGGGCTGCGTGCTTTTGCCCAGCGTGACATTGATAGCGCGGCCGTTCATGCTCTTGCTGAAGATATGGCACTGTCGGTAGAAGCATTGCGCCTCAACTCTGTGGCGGAAGCACTCTGAGATTCCGCCTGCTCTCGGTGCCTTGGGGGCGAGAGCAGGGCGGCGACAAAATCGATGAGTTAGCCGGTGGCTTCAGGCGAGACCTTGTCCTGAGTATTTAACTCAAAATCCGAGGCGTCATGGCGCTCGTGTAATTGCTCCGAAGGTTCACCCCAAGTGCGATTTACCTTGCGACCACGTTGGACGGCAGGGCGCTCAAGAATTTCATGCGCCCAACGGCGCAAGTTCTTGTAACTTTCGACCTGTAGGAATTCACCCGCACCGTAGGCCTCTCCCAGCACCAGATTGCCATACCACGGCCATGTCGCTATGTCGGCAATGGAGTACTCATCTCCGCCAAGGTAGCGGTGCTCGGCTAACTCCCGATCCAGTACATCCAGCTGGCGTTTCACTTCCATGGTGAAGCGGTTGATCGGGTATTCGAATTTCTCGGGCGCATACGCGTAGAAGTGACCAAACCCACCGCCCAGATAGGGCGCAGAGCCTTGCAGCCAGAAAAGCCAGTTCAATACTTCAGTGCGTGCCGCCGTGCCTTTTGGAAGGAAATGCCCGAATTTCTCAGCCAGATAAAAAAGAATCGCGCCGCTTTCAAAAACCCGGCTGCCCGTATCCGTATCAAACAGCGCTGGGATTTTCGAATTTGGATTTATCTCGACAAAGCCTGATGAAAATTGGTCGCCTTCGCCAATCCGGATCAAGTGAGCGTCGTATTCGGCCCCTGTTTCACCGATGGCTAGAAGCTCTTCGGCCATGATGGTGACTTTTTGGCCGTTAGGTGTGCCCAGCGAATAGATCTGTAAAGGGTGCTTTCCACGGGGAAGCGTCGCCTCATGCGTAGGACCGGCGATGGGGCGGTTAATCTGAGCCCATTCACCTCCATTTTCGGCGTCCCAAGTCCAGATGCGTGGCGGTTCATATTGATTTTTGTCCGACATGATGCAAGCCCTCTTTCGAAAAATAGATAAAACCCTGACAAGCCGGAGTGGCCGCTAATGGCCGCCTCCGGCTTGTTTTGGGGATCAATCGGCCTTGTGCCACTCAAACTTCTGGAACGGTTTGTCTACCGGCGTGTCGGCGAGGTGATTGGTGTAGTTGCTCATAACCTTCTGGGCAGTTGCAAGTACGACTTCAAGAACGTGGCGTTTGGTGAATCCCGCCTCCAAAAATGCGGCTACGGTGTCGTCGTCGACGTTACCCCGGCCCCGGACGATGGCTAACGTGAAATCGCGCAACGCTTCCAACTTATCTGTTGGCAAAGGCGTTTCGTTACGTAGGGCATCGGTGATCGCATCATCTACGTTCATGCTTTTGGCGATGCCTGTATGAGCAGGCACACAGTAGTGGCATGCATGCTCCACGTTGATGGACTGCCATACAACGGTGACTTCTTCGTCATTGAAGCTGCTGTCGAGAAACAGCTGGTGAAGTCGCTGATAGCCTTCAAGTAGTCCGGGTGCTTCGGCCATAACCGCGTGCAAGCCAGGGATCATTCCGAACGCCTTAACCGAATTGTCGAGAAGGCCTTTGCTTTCTTCTGGAGCGCTTTGCTTGTCGTGAAGGGTAAAATCAGTCATGGGATGACTCCTTGTAAAGGGGGGAGTGGGATAGTAAAAACCACATCCAAGTGTTTTCGTTTAAGGTTGAGTGATCGCTCAAAATTGAGCGTAACAGTGCCTTAAGCGTGTTCAACGAAGTGACTGTAACTTATTTTGAGCGATCGCTCAACATATGTCTGAACAATCACTCAATTTTAGAGTGCGACTGCCTAGTCGCCCCACGGCGCGTGCAGCGCAATGCTGAGCAGTACACGTTTGCCGCGCTGGATAGCTGAGACGCTGTGGTCATATAGGTCTGGTCGGAAAAGGATGACGCGATTAAGCAGGGAGAAAATAACGCGGTCCGTCTCAAAAACTCCGCCTTCTGCGGGCTTGACCAACACAAAATTAAGCTTGTAATAGCTTCCACCGCCCACGGGATCATTGTGACGCATGACACGATGACCTTCGGGATAGGTGACCAGGTTGGCACTTAGGCGGCGGGTGTTTAACAAGCTACGATTTATGACGCGACCCATGTTCAAGTCTCCAAATAGAACAAATCAGGTGTATTTGAATCTATTTTGAGTGATCGTTCAAGGACTTCTTAAGTGTGATATTAGCAAACTTCCATTACATGGTGGTTTTCAAGTGTTTGGATTTTCAGAAACCCCAGCCGATCATACAATCGCTTAGCGTCTTGATTCGCATGCAGAACCTGCAATCGAAGCGGCACGTTGCGTGAACGAGCTTCAGCCATCAATTTACGAAGAAGAATTGTTCCCAGGCCTCGCCCTTGGCTGCTTGGGCAAAGTTGGATTTCATGTAACCAGTCGCAATCCTGGCGCTGTTCAATAATCACAACGCCTACCCGTTCCACTCCTACCTCTATGATAAAGGCAGGGCGGGGTTGTTCCCATTTCGAAAAAAACATTCCACGCTGGAAATTGTCATCCCACTTACCGAACTGCAAAACCACCGACTCATGGAAGGATGCTTTGTTCAAATCGTACAGCCATTCAATTTCGTGTGACTGCACGTGTCTAAGAGAATAATTCATCGGATGAACACGGTTCAGCTGCGCCTCCATACAAGCAGGCGATTGTTCGCTGGCATCTCGAAATCCGACTCCAGAGCCAACCCGCTTTCGCTGCTTATTTGCTTCAGATCGTCCATATCCCGAATCCCCATTGCCGGGTTTCGTTGCCTCAGAGAGGCATCAAACTGCTGGTTGCTGGAGCTTGTGAACTTTCCGTCGTAATTGAATGGCCCGTACAAGCAAAAGGCGCCGCCTTTTGGAAGATGGGCAGCCGCGCCCCGGAGCATGGCTTTAACTTCTGGCCACGACATGATGTGTGCAGTGTTTGCAGAAAACACGCCGTTAATCGGTGGTAAATGCCAGTCACGGGCACTGACATCCAGGACCAGGGGGGTGTTTATATTTTGCAGGCCCGCCTCGTTCAGCCAGGGCTTACACAAATCCTGGTTGCTTGGATGGTCACTTGGCTGCCACGTGAGGTGTGGCAGGTTGCTCGCGAAATGAATCGCGTGTTGCCCGGTGCCCGTTCCGATCTCCAGGATGACACCGGGGCCATCGAACACCACAGAGAGTTTTTCGAGAATAACTTGTTTGTTGTTCTCGCAGGCTTGAGAAAAGGGTTTTCTTTCCACCGTAAGTGCCCCTAGTTTGATATTGAACGTTCGGAATTGAAGCCCGTTTATATCAGGCCAGCGCCTTTCAGGACAAATACCCCCAAGGTTACGGTGATACTCGCCATCAGTGTGGTTATTGCAATGATATTTGCCGCAAGCCGGTCGTTGCCACCGAAGGCTTTTGCCATTACAAAACTGGCGGCGGCGGTTGGGCTTGCGAAAAACAGGAACAGCAAGCCAAGCTCGGCACCGGAAAAGCCCACCACCCAGGCTGCGCCTGTGCAAAGTGCGGGCAACATCACCATTTTGAGCAGCGAGGAACTGACTGCGGTGGAGCTGTCACTGCGCAGGGCGTTGAGCGAAACCGTTGCGCCAATGCATAGCAGCGCCAGCGGAAGTGTAAGAGATGCAAAGTAATCACCGCTGGTCATTACCCACTCTGGTAACTGCAGGTTTAGCCAGGCCACAGGGATGGCCGCAAACACAGACAATATAAGAGGGTTGCGCAGGATGTCCTGAAGGATGCGGCGCCACTGCGCGGATCGGCCTGGCTGGTAGGCTGCAAGCACAATCACCGAAAGGGCATTGTAAGAAATAATAACCAGGCCCAGCAGAATACTGCCCGCTGAAAGCCCAAAATCACCATACAAATTTGCAGCCAATGCCAACCCTACAATGCCGCAGTTACCCCGGAAGGCTCCCTGAACATACACGCTGCGATCTTCGCGGGCTACGCGCCAGCGGGCCCACAACCACGCCAAAGCAAAGCTGGCCAGGGTCGCAAGCAGATAAAAGGCGAGCAGGCGTGGGTTTAGAGATGTGCTGAGATCGGCCTTTATGATGCTGAAAAACACGAGGGTTGGCAGTGTCGCTTTGAAAACAAGCGCGGAAGCCGTATGAACGAACCTCTCATCAATCCAGTCAATTTTACGCAGCCCAAGACCGATAAATACCATGGCAAAAACCGGGAGTGTGGTTTCCAGTGTTTGTTGGAAAAGGCTGAATAAATTCATGCGGAGTGGCCAGTGAGTTGATGGGTAAAGTTTATATAATAGATCTGACTGAAAGGTAATGAAATCAGTTGCCGTAAGCCGCGAACGGTAAGCTATAGTAAGGCGCAACTCATCTAAATAAGAGGCCAGCATGAACGCCGTAAATCCTACACCGGAACAGCTAAAGCAGGTTTTGGCCGACACTCCAAAAGACCAGCCGGTGGTGATGCTCAACTTGCTGAGGTTCCGCGACAAGGCAAGCTATGTCGATGAATCCCGGGAGCTGAGTGGGCGTGAAGCTTATCAGGTATACATGCGCGAAGCTGCTGCCAGTGTCAGCGCCGTAGGTGCCGAAGTTATATGGTCTGGCCGAAGTGTTGGCTCACTGATAGCGCCGCCCGATGAATCCTGGGATCAAGTGTTGCTTGTGCGCTATCCGTCAATTGGCGCATTTTTGGCAATGATTGAAAGCTCTGAGTACAAAGGTGTGGTGAAACACCGCACGGCTGCCCTGAGTGACTCAAGGCTGGTCGCCAACCTCGAAGCCCAGAGCTGAGAGCCGTGTCAGCCAACAAGCCCTAGCTCCAGTACGCCGGTTTGGCGTATAAGCATGTAAGTTGCTGTGCCTGCCGCAATAGAGATCAGGGCATTGCGCCGCCAAAGATGGACAGCTATCACAAGCGCGCCCGCCAAAATGGCATCAAGCCCAGGCACTGCCGCTGACCAATCCCCCGAACGCTGCAAAAACACCGTGGCCAGTAACGCCATAACTGCTGCTGGCAGATAACGCCCCAAGTGTTTGATGAGAGGGTGTTCTGTATGACGTTCAAAAAACAGGAACGGAATAATTCTGGTTGCAAAGGTCGCGAGCGCAGCCACTGCGATGAATGCGGCCAGGTAGCTGGTGTCAGACATGGCTCTTGCTCTCCGCATTAATTCTAGCTCGCAAGTTTCGGTATTGCAGCAAAAGCACAGCAGTAACGATAGCAATGGCGCCGATCAGCTGATGAGCCGGTGGCAGTAACAACATGGCGATACCTGCAGCAGCAGCGCCTGCCCATACCGGGAAGGCATCTCCCAAAGCTTTGAGTTGTTCAATGGTCAATACGATAAACAAGGCTACAAGCGCAAACTCAATACCTGTGCTGTCGAATGCCACATTGCGGCCCAGTAGTGCGCCTAAAATACAGCCGATAACCCAATAAACCTGGTTGAATGCCGTGATTCGCACATCCACATCAAGCTCATGAGTTGGGTCCTGTGAGCGGGGGCGGCTTGTAAGTAACGAGTAAGTCTCATCGGTCAGCCCAAAAATCAGGTAAAGCTTGCGCCAGCCCGCGCCCCGGAACTGCCCGAGCAATGACAAGCCGTAGAAAAGATGGCGTGCGTTGAGCACGAACATGGCAATGAACACTTCCAGCAAGCCGGCGCTTGCTGCGAGGAGACTAACTGCCAGAATCTGGCCCGCGCCGGCATAAATGACCACGCCCATCAGCGGTGCAGCCCACCATGCATAATCCAGCTGGGTGGTGAACAGGACCCCAAACGCCATGCCCAGGGGGAGGTACCCGAACAGAATCGGAAGTGTGAGGCGAAAAACCAACGAGTTCATTAGCATCCAAACTTTCTTGAAACGAAGGATAATAGAGAATCGTTTCACGTTTTGAAAGTGAGCAAGGGTTCTCCTTGGTGTACATAATCCTTAAGATGGTGTTATTCATGGGAGATTGTATGAACGACGAAGCCGCGCATCAGCCACAACCCGACCCCCGAGAGGAAAAGTTCGTTGTAGACAAGGAACTGTTGTCGGAAGACCAACTGAATGGCCTGGCAGAGGAGTACTGCACCCGCTACCACGGGCTCAATGATACCGAAAACCCTCTCGCTGAGCTGAGCGGCATATTGGCAGCCATTAAACGGGGTGATCTGGTTGTTTGGTTTGATCCGGTGGAGAACACGGCGGGGCTTGGTGTGCCGAAGTGATCGGTTAACCTCTCAGGGTATTTCGGTTTGCACCTACCCGGAGGCGTTAGTAAACGGTACAATCGCGCTGGTTTCTGAAAGCGGTTTGCGAGGTGGATTTTGATCAGGGTATTGGTTGTAGATGACCATGAGCTGGTTCGTTCCGGGATAACCCGGATGCTCGCGGATGATCCAGATATTGATGTTATTGGTCAGTCTCCGTCTGGTGAAGACGCTATAGAGTTTGTGCGGAAAGCCCGCCCGGATATCGTGTTGATGGATATCCGGATGCCAGGTATTGGTGGTCTGGAGGCTACGCGACGAATTCTGAGAATAGACGACACGATCCGTGTGATCGTTGTAACTGCGTGCGCCGACGATCCGTACCCTGCTCGGGTTATGCAAAGCGGAGCTACTGCATATATCACCAAAGGTGCAGATATCCGGGAAATGGTCCGTGCCATTCGTATGGCTCACTCAGGGCAGCGCTATATTAGCCCTGAAATTGCCCAGAAAATGGCACTGAAGCAGCTTGGCGGCGACAAGGACGATGAGGGCGAGTTATCGCTGTTTGATCGCCTGTCAGAGCGCGAGATGCAGATAGCCATGATGGTGGTGGACTGCCAAAAGGTGCAGAACATTTCGGATAAGCTCTGCCTTAGCCCAAAAACAGTAAACAGCTATCGTTATCGGATCTTTGAAAAGCTGGAAATTTCCAGCGATGTTGAGTTGGCTTTGATGGCAGTGCGCTTCGGGTTACTTGATGCCCACAAGGTCTGACTCTACGAATGAAAGTAGCGGGGAGTTCGATAGTAAAAACTTCCTGAAACGGCTGACCGAGCGGCCCGGCGTCTATCGAATGTATGATGACGGCGGCTCCGTGCTGTATGTAGGAAAGGCAGGCAACCTCAAAAAACGGGTTAGCAGCTACTTCCGCAAGACCGGACTGGCTCCGAAAACGGAAGCCTTGGTCGCAAAGATTGTCTCCATTGAAGTAACCATTACCGGCAGCGAGACGGAAGCGCTTCTGCTTGAGCAGAATCTGATCAAGTCTCTGCGCCCGCCCTACAATATCCTGCTCCGGGATGATAAATCCTACCCTTATATCTACGTTTCCTCTCACAAAGACTACCCTTCGCTGACCTACCGGCGTGGCCGGACAAAAAAGGGAGGAGGCACCTGGTACGGCCCGTTTCCGAGCTCGGGAGCGGTGAAGGAAAGTCTTAATGTATTACAGAAAGTTTTCCGCATAAGATCTTGTAGTGAAAGTTATTTCAGTAATCGTACTCGCCCTTGTTTGCAGTACCAGATTAATCGCTGCACTGCGCCTTGTGTGGGGTATATTTCTCCTGAGGACTACCAACAGGATATCCGCCACGCAAGCCTCTTCCTGGAGGGCAAAAACCCGGTCATCATTCGCAATTTGATGGATGCCATGGAAGAGGCCGCTAAAAACCTTGAGTTTGAAAAAGCTGCGGCATACCGCGATCAAATTAATCATCTGCGCCACGTGCAAGAACAGCAATCGGTGGATGGTGAGGGCGGTGATGCCGATGTGGTTGCCATTGCCCAGGATGCCGGTGTTGTGTGCATTGTGGTCATTGTCGTGCGCGGAGGCAGGGTTTTAGGAACCAAAGACTACTTTCCTCGTTATTCCCTGGAGCAGTCAGAGGATGAGCTGCTCAGCGCCTTTCTTGGTCAGTACTATTTTGGCAGCAATGCCCGCCGAGAGATTCCTCAAGATGTGTTGGTGCCGGTAGATGTTGAAGGGCAGGCCTTGCTTGCTCAAGCGCTTTCTGAAACGGCAGGTCGAGAGACGCGCATTCGTGGAAATGTTCGGGGAGAGCGCCGGCGCTGGCTGGAACTGGCCATGACCAACGCTCGGCAAACCTTGCTTACCCACCTCGCCAGCAAAGAGACCGTCTATCGGCGGTTATTGGCGCTGCGCGACATGTTGGAGCTTGCGGAAACGCCGTCACGGATGGAGTGCTTTGATATTAGTCATAGCCATGGTGAAAATACCGTCGCATCCTGTGTCGTTTTCGATGAGAATGGGCCACTGAAAAGTGATTACCGGCTGTATAACATAGAAGGTGTAAAGGCCGGAGACGATTATGGCGCCATGCGCCAGGTGTTAACGCGCCGATACCGCCGTATGGTGGCGGGCGAAGGTAAACGCCCGGATCTTGTGTTCATAGATGGTGGTAAGGGGCAGTTGAGCATTGCGCGAGAAGTGTTTGATGAGCTTGGGGTTTCTGATATTCCCCTTATTGGTGTGGCGAAGGGTGTAACCCGGCGAGCAGGCATGGAGCAGTTGATTGATGCCATGACCGGCGACGTGTTTCGTGCGCCTGCCGATTCCCCAGCACTGCACCTGATTCAGCACATAAGGGATGAATCCCACCGGTTCGCCATTACCGGCCACAGAGCAGGACGCGACAAGAAGCGTCGCCAATCGACCCTGGAAGGCATTGAGGGGGTCGGCCCCAAACGTCGTCGGGAGTTGATCCGGTATTTTGGTGGCATACAAGAATTACGCAAAGCCAGTGTTGATGAAATGACCAAGGTTCAGGGCATCAGCAAATCACTGGCTGAAAACATATACGCAGCACTGCACGATGAGTCATAACAGTATGAATTTACCCAACCTGCTCACACTCTCCCGTATCATCATGATTCCGGTCTTTGTGGTGGTTTTTTATCTCCCTATGCAGTGGAGTTATATGGTGAGTGCGGCGATTTTCGCCATAGCTGCTGCGACGGACTGGCTAGATGGCTATCTCGCGCGAAAGCTGGATCAGAGCACGCCATTTGGTGCTTTTCTCGACCCAGTCGCCGATAAATTGATGGTGGCAGTGGCGTTGGCGTTGTTGATTCAGGAGTATTCCGCAATTCTGCTTACGATACCGGCAACGGTCATCATTGGCCGGGAGATTGTGATATCCGCATTGCGCGAATGGATGGCAGAAATCGGCAGCCGCGCAAGCGTTGCCGTATCCTACATCGGCAAGATCAAGACCACGGCACAGATGGCATCCATTGTGGGGCTGTTGGCGTTTCCTCCCGGCCAATTTCTTTCAGCGGTCGCTATGGGTTTGTTGTATATCGCGGCCGCCTTAACTCTTTGGTCCATGGGGCTCTACATTAAGGCTGCCTGGCCGGATTTGTTCCCCGAAAAAGATTGATCCGGCGGTGCCTCACAAGCAGTTGCCCAGCTGATAACTTCTTTCGCAAGTCTTTCCCCAGCACCGCCGAAGGCCTGCACAATCGAATCGATGGTCTGATCTCTTGCCGGCGTAGACACGATGAAGCTATCAGCGCAAAGGGCTTCCCGTGAGCGGTTGTCGATCAACTGCCCATAAATGGCTATGGTTACCCGCGTGCTGTCGCCTTGGCTGATTGTATGGAAGGCCGTAATCTCAGTAGCCAGACTCAAGTCGGTATTCCCGGGGCCTGTATCTGTGGTGACGTCATGGAAGCTTGCTGTTGCCCTGAATGCGCCTACCAGCATATCGCGCAGGATTACTGGGGTTGTATCCCTCCACCGCGCACCTCCATAAACCCTGAACTCCCATGGCACTGGCTTGGCTAAAATTCTTGTGCTGTTAAAGGGCTCGGAGGCAAACGGTGTATCAACGCGAAGGCTTTGGGGTTGACTGGCTGCACTTGTTTGCAGCCCCTGAGGCACTGGAAAATCCATTACTCTTGGTGCTTCCGGGGTAGGGAAAACCGTGCAAGCTGTCATGATGCCAGAAATGAACAGCGCGGTACCCGCAGCCCTGAAATTGTTTATAGCGGTCTTGCTCACTGGGAGACCTCCTTAATGCTGGGGCCACCCCAGATGGTGCCCGTGGGATCTTCTTCCAGGCGGCGGGTGAACTGGTTAAGGTTTCTCAGAGTGCTGCGCAGTTCTCTCAAAGCGGGGGCTAATTCCCCCATACCCTGGAGCCCCGAATCCAGGGCGCCTTCATTATTTCGGGTTAAATTATCAATGCGTGCTGCGGTTTGCTGAACCGTGTTCATGGCAGCGCTCATACTGGTTAGCACCGATTTTCCTTCATTTTGTAATAAAGCATTGGCGTTTTTCGAGACGGTGGACACTTTGACTGCCGCTTCAGCGGCCCGCTTTCCAGCATCGTCCATGCGTTCAAGTAACGCTATCAATTGATCACGGCTGCCAAGGAGAGAGTCGCTTGCTTCTCTGGCATTTTGCAAAATCACTGTCATGTTTTCGGTATTTTTTTGTGAAAACAACTTGTTCGCATTGGTGAGCAGCATTTCTGCTTTGGTCAACAGTGCCTCACCGTTCGTCAGGAGGCTGTTAAACGCCGATGGTTCGGCGGTAATGCGCGCCGGGTCATCTCTGGTGCCTTCCAATATAGGGCTGTCTTTGCTGCCACCGCTGAACTGAACGCTCATGCTGCCGGTAATATTAGCCAGCACCAGCCCGGCACGGGTGTTTTCACGCACGGGAACGCTCTGCTCAACCCGCACCAGAACCCGAACTTGGCCAGGGCTCGTCTGATCTAGTTGTAGCCCTAGTACATCGCCTACTTCAACGCCTGTATAGAGAACCGGGTTACCCTTGGCCAAGCCGCTTACCGCGTGATCAAAAACGATTTCATAGTAGGCCCACTCACGATCCGCGGATGATTTTGCCAGCCACAGCGCGAACATCAGCGCTGCTGCCACTGCAATCAGCGTAAACAACCCGATGATTACGTGATGCGCTTTTGGTTCCATAGTTTCTTACTCCTGCGGCCGGCTCGGTTCTTGAGCCTGAAATGCGTAACTTGCAGCCCGCCCACGGGGGCCCTGAAAATAATCCTGAATCCATGAGTCGTCTGTTGTTGCGACCGTTTCAATTCGGTCGGCAACCAGTACCTTTTTCTGAGACAGCACGGCTACTCTATCGCAGGTGGTATACAGCGTGTCTAAATCGTGGGTAACCAAAAACACTGTTAGCCCCAATGCGTCCCGCAGGGTAACGATAAGCTTGTCAAACGCCGCAGCGCCAATTGGGTCAAGGCCGGCGGTAGGTTCGTCCAAAAAAAGAATTTCAGGATCCATCGCCAGGGATCGGGCCAATGCAGCGCGCTTGACCATGCCACCGGAGAGTTCCGACGGATATTTGAGGGCGGAATCGCTTGGTAGGCCTGTCAGCGCAAGCTTCATGCGAGCCAGTCCCTCTGCATCGGAGCGGGACAGCCTGCAGTGCTCAATTAATGGCAGCGCAATGTTCTGCACAAGGTTCAACGAGGTGAACAGGGCGCCACGCTGAAACAGAACGCCAAACCTTTGTTCGGTTTCTGAGCGATCTTCAGCGTTTAGTCCATCGAGATCTTTCCCAAACACCCGAATGCTGCCAGCGGTTGGTCTATGCAGGCCAACAATGCTTCTGAGTAAGACTGACTTGCCCGTTCCAGAGCCGCCAACCACCCCTAGTATTTCTCCTTTGAAAAGATTGAGGTCAAGATGTTTGTGAACAATATGACTGCCAAATCGGTTATCAAGGCCCCGAACTTCAATGACGGGCGTTGGCTGGTTGTCCGGTTTTTGAGTGTTTGAGTTCGTCATGGCTTACCAGCCCATTTCCATAAAAAAGAGTGCAGCAACCGCATCCAGAAGAATGACCATGAAGATGGACTGGACCACGCTGGATGTTGTATGAACGCCTACCGATTGCGCGCTTCCTCCTACCTTAAATCCTTCCAGACAGCCAATGGCTGCAATCAGAAAGGCAAAGATTGGGGCTTTCGACATACCAACGAGGAAATGCTTAAGCTCAATGTCCCGTCCCATAATCGCCATGAACTGCGCCGGAGAAATGTCCAGGGCGATAGCACACACCATGCCGCCGCCAACCAAGCCTGAGAGTATTCCCACGAAGGTAAGAATGGGCAGGCTTATCATCATCGCCAGCACTCTTGGAATCACCAGAAGCTCAACTGGGTCCAGCCCCAGCGTGCGAATGGCGTCTAGCTCTTCGTTTACCTTCATGGCACCAATTTGTGCCGTAAAGGCGCTGGCTGTACGCCCGGCAAGCAAAATGGCTGCGAGCAAAACCCCAAATTCGCGCAAAAACGAGAAAGCCACGAGATTTACGGTGTAAATGGTGGCCCCAAAGTCTTTCAATACCGTGGCTCCAAGAAACGCCACAACTGCACCCACCAGAAATGTGAGCAAAGCCACGATAGGGAGGGCGTTGAGCCCAGTGTTCTGAACGGCTGCTACAAACGGCGTAACACGCCATCTGCTTGGCCTGGGCAAAACCACAAAAAGTGTTGCGAGAATTTGCCCAACAAACCCTGCCAACAAATACACCAGGTGCCAGATCGCCTCCACGGTTTTGCCGGTTTCCGTTAGGAACTGCGTGATGGGCGCGAGGCCTTCAGGCTCTGGTGGCGGCTTCTCTTGCATAGCGTCAGCCACAGCTTGTAAGAGTGCGCTTTGCTCTTGCGGCAGGGTGCCATCATGTTTTGCCAGCGCGCTAAGGGTTTCGGGCCCTAGCAGTGCAACCAGAAGGGAGGCGCCTGCTGTATCGATACGCCCTAAGCCTTTAAGGTCAACATTTTCGACGCTCCACTGCTCGCCAGAATAGTCATCAACCTTCTGTTTGAGTGTTTGGTAGTTGGCTAGGGCCCAGTCACCACGGACAGTCAGAGTGTCGTTTTTATACTCCAGGGTTCCGGATTGGTGCCGGCCCTGGGGTGAGTTTTGATGGTCTGGGGAACTGGCACTATTGGGCACGGGTGTCAGAAATCCAAAAGTTGGTTGGTTAGCGTACTAGCTTAGAGACTACAGACGCTATCTGCCAGTACCTGGCGGTCTTCCTGGTCGTGGCTGGCGAGTACAATGAGCGTGCCCTGGGATTTTTGTTCCAGCAGCAGCTGTCTTAAAAGATCCCGTGCATCACTGTCCAGCCCGGTTAGTGGCTCATCCAGTAACAGCACGGGTTGCTGGCGAAGAATCGCACGCAATAACGCAACACGTTGCCGTTGGCCGCCAGAAAGGTCGCCGGGCAGTCGTGAGCCAAAGCTGCTAAGGCCCACGCTTTGTAGGCCCAGCTCAATGGCGTGTTGGTTCTCCTGCGTGAGCTTCAGCCCCGGGTGAATGCCCAAGCCAATATTTGCTTCAACGCTCAAATGTTCGAACAGGTTGTGCTCCTGAAACACGCTGGTCATTGGCCTTTGCCAAGGCGCATGATTCCGGATGCTTTTATCCTGCCACAGAATATCGCCGGATTGGGGCTCAAGAAAGCCTGCCAGCAGGTTCATGAGTGTGGATTTTCCAGATCCGCTGGCACCATGGATGGCGATGCATTGTCCGGGCATTACGGTAAAATTGAAGTTCCACGGAGCTTTCTGGCCCGGATAGGCGAAAACCAGGTTTTTAACTTCAAGCATGTTCTGGCTCCGTGACTGTGCGTGGTGAATTGGTTGTCCAGCCGGGCTTGCGTGCGGGCGTTCCCAGCCGATTAAACAGGCTGAACAGCGCCAGCAGAATGAGAATCAGCCACAACCCGGTTGCAGCAGCAGCATCAATTCGGTAGCTGCCGAGTTGCTGATACAGCAAGACGGGTAGAGTGGGGTGGCCTGGGCTTCCGAACAGGGCGATGACTCCGAAGTCTCCCAGTGATAAACCAGTGCCATACGCCATTGCCAGTGCTAGCGGCCGACGCAGCCGGGGCCAATGTAGCCAGCGCCAGCGATACCAACCCAACACGCCGAGCTGGTCGGCCTGCTGGCGGCTGCCTAAGTCCAAACTGCCCATGGGCCCTCTGAGCATCTGTAGCACAAAGGGTAGCGCCATCATGGCATTGATGAGTGTGACCAGTATCAGCCCTTGGTTGGAGCTGCCAAGGCTGGGGCGGAACAGTAAAAACAAACCCGTGCCCAATACCAGTGGCGGCACCATCAAGGGCAGGTAGGCCGCCACACTGGTAAGTCGTGTTAGCGCTGACTTTGCTCCAACCGATCCCGACGCCAGAATAAGCAGTGCCGCGCTCACCGACATCAACCCGGCAGGCAAAGCTATGGCAAGGCTTCTTAAGGTCGCATCGAGTAAAGCGGGGTTCCCCGAGAAGCTGCCTTGCGGGAAGAACGCAGCGCCCATGCCCGGAAGCCCCCTAAGAAAAATGGCTATAAGCGGCATTAACAGAAACAGCACAAACAGCCCGAGAGCTGCGCCATCGCATATTCGGGCCCACACCGAGCTGCCTGCTTTGCTTCGGTGTGCGGCAACCCGCCTATCGGGGAGGAGCGACGCGGTGAGCCCACGGCGAGCTGCCAACCACCAAAGAAACCCGCAAATAAACAGCTGAACCATGGCAAGAAGTGCAGCTTGGCCGGCATCAAATTCAAAGCGTAAGGACTGATAGATGGCAACCTCAATGGTTGTGGCTGCCGGCCCACCACCTAAGGTCATAACGATGGCAAAACTGGTAAAACACAGAGTGAATACAAGAGCCGCCAGGCCCGGCAAAACCGGCTTTATCGCCGGCCACTCTACAGCGCGCCAGTACCACCATCGGCCAAGCCCCAATTGTGCAGCAACGCGGCGCTGGGATGCCGGTGCACCTTCAATACCTTGCAGCAGAATGCGAGCAGCCAAGGGCGCGTTAAAAAACACGTGTGCCAGAACAATGCCATTAATGCCATAGAGGTTCCAAGATGCGCCCAGCCAGTCGTTGGCAAAGCCCGTAAACCAGCCTTGTCGACCATATACGCTTACCAGGCCAGATACCGCGACAATAGAAGGCAGTACCAAGCTCAGCTCCATCAAACGGAGCAAAACAGCACGGCCGGGAAAGGCCGGTTGCCGGGCTAAAATTCTGGCCACAGGCAAGGCGACAAGCAGGCTGAGGGCCACGGATAAAAATGCTTGCCAAGCAGTAAAGATAACCACGGTGCGCAGGTAGCGGCTGCGCCAGAGTTGGCTCATATCCGGTAGAGATGTCTCCCAAACCAATGCACCCAGCCCGGCCATTGCAAGCACTATTAATGCACTGGCTATGGCCAGCCCAGGCCACAGCCGCCAGCCAGGTTGGCTGAACGGCGCGGCGGAGTGGCGGATGGGTGTACTCACAGAGGGCATGTTCCTGGTTTAACGCGTCATGGCATCGAGCCACTCATTCAGCCAATCGCGCCGTTTGTCGGTTACGGCTTTCGGGTCAAAATAAAGTGCTTTTGTCGGCTGAATCAGCTTGTCGAATACTTTTGGCAATTCGTCTCCCAGATCCGTCGCAGGGTACATGACGTTTTTCAGGGGAATATGGCGTTGAAAATCGACACTGAGCATGAAATCGAGAAACGCCCGGCCCAGATCCTTTTGCTTGGAAGATTCCACCAAGGCCGCAACCTCCACTTGCAGGTAGTGACCTTCTTTGAATTTAGCCGCTTGGTAGCGATCGGTTTTATCCACTGCCATGTGGTAAGCAGGCGAGGTGCTATAGGAGAGAATCATGGGTGCCTCACCATTCATGAACAGCGAGAAGTAGCCATCGCTCCAGCTTTTGGTGGTGGTGAGAATCTTGCCTTTAAGTTGCTGCCACTTTTCCCCAGCCTGATCGCCGTATACGTGGCGCATCCACAAAAGCAACCCTAAGCCCGGCGTGCTGGTTCTGGGATCCTGAATAATGATCTTTAGATCATCAGGGGCGGCAATAAGAGCTTCCAGGCTTTCCGGCGGATTGGGTAGCTGCTCGGTATCGTACACAAACGCAAAGTAGCCCCAGTCGTAAGGCACAAAAACCTTATCTTGCCATTTTACGGGCAAGTTCAAGCGCGACAGGTCTGTTCCATGATTGGCTAGCAAGCCCGTTTGCCGGGTGGTTTCCATAATGCCAGTATCTAGCCCCAGTACCACATCGGCCTGGCTGCTTTTACCTTCAAGTCGCAGGCGCTGAAGGATGTCACCGCTGCTATCCAAAACCACATAGTTGATCTGGCAATTACAGGTTTGTTCGAAGGCTTCTTTCACGGCGGGCCCAGGGCCCCACTCAGCAGCGAATGAGGGGTGAGTGTAGATTGTGAGCGTGGATACCTTCTGAGCGTTTGCAGGCATGGAGGCCAAGGCGAGCAAGAGCAGTGTGAGCGCCCGAATGAGCATGATGGTGTAACCTCCGCAACAGATGAGGGGTGCCCATAAAAGGCCTGTCGCGGAACCCACCGAAGCCGGTGAGTGCTCAATCCCTTCGCCGGCATAATCCGGATCAGGTTCCGCGGGTATGGTCTCAGCCTGGCATTTGCCTGGCACCCCGTTGAGTTGAATAAAGTGTACCATGCTGGCGGTTGGCAATGGGAAGAGGCAAGGAGAAGGCAGGTGCCAAAATTTTTACATACAGCAGACTGGCAGATGGGCCGAACCTACAGCCGGTTTGCGGCCGAAGATGGCGCAGCATTGGTGGAAGCACGCTATGAAGCCATTGAGCGACTGGCTGCGTTGGCTGTAGAGCATCAGTGTGATGCCATTCTGGTCGCAGGCGATGTGTTTGATGCCCAAACGGTTTCCGATCGCACCATACGGCGGGTATTTAATGCCACCGGTGGTTTTAAAGGGCCTTGGGTCATGCTGCCTGGCAACCACGACGCCGCGCTTGCGGAGAGCGTTTGGTCCCGGGCAAAACGCCTTGGGGCGGTTCCCGAGAACGTGTATCTCGCGCTCGAATCTGGCGTTACGCAGCTGCCGGAGCAGGGCATCTCAGTGCTGTCTGCGCCCCTGACCCAGCGACATACATACGGCGACCTGACCCAGCCGCTGGGCGACATGGAGACCCCGCCAGAGTACCTGCGTATAGGGTTAGCTCACGGCAGTGTTCAGGGTTTGCTGCCTGAGGAAATTGATTCTACCAACCCTATTGCTCCCGACAGAACAGATACTGCCAAACTGGATTACCTGGCCCTGGGTGACTGGCACGGGGTTAAGCAAATCAACGAACGCACCTGGTACAGCGGCACGCCAGAGCCTGAGCGGTTTCGTAATAACGATGCCGGATACGTATTGATTGTTGATATCGAAGAGCCGGGTGCCACCCCCATGGTTACCCTTCACGAAACGGCTCGCTATCAATGGCACCAGTGGCGCGAAAGCCTGTCCGTGCCTTCAGACCTGGATGAATTGCTGTACCGAATAAGCCAGCTACCCGAAGCCACGGTTCTGGATCTGAAGCTCAGCGGCACGCTTACACTGGCGGGCGCCCAAAAACTGACTGAGGCGCTCTCCATAGCAGAAGCAAAATACCGCAGCGTCACCTGTGATCGAACCGGCTTGCAGCTGGAACCCACTGAGGATGACATTGTCGCCCTACATGCAGATGGCTATCTCGGGGAGGTGGTTCAGGAACTTCGAGAAGCACAACAAACCGCGGGCAGCGGTGGTGATACAGAGGTGGCGCGGGATGCACTGGCCATTCTTGCGGGCTTGCTGACACAGCAAGACACGGAGGTGGCTCCGTGAAACTTCAACGTATACGGGTAGAGCAGTTTCGTCAGTTCAGGGGCGGCATAGAGCTGGGCAACCTGCAGCCCGGCATCAACCTGATCCACGGCCCCAATGAATCTGGTAAAAGCACCCTGGTTCGTGCCATTCGAGCCGCATTTTTTGAGCGCTACCGATCAAAATCGGCTGAAGACCTGGCCCCTTGGGGTGACTCCTCAGCCGCGCCCACGGTTGAACTCTCGTTCGAGCACAGCGGCCAGCAATGGCAATTGGATAAGCGCTTCCTCAAGCGGCACCGTTGTGATTTGTTAATCGACAGCACCGCGTTCAGTGGTGAAGAAGCCGAAGAAAAACTTGCTGAATTACTGGGCTATCAATTCCCCAAGAAAGGCGCCAGCAAAGAAGAGCATTGGGGTATTCCGGGTTTGCTCTGGGTAGAGCAGGGCACAGGCCAGGATATCGAAAAGGCCGTTTTACACGCAGGTGGCCATCTGAAATCTGCCTTGAACAATCTGGTGGGTGAGGTGGCAAGCACCGGTGGGGACAAAATTGTTCAAGCGGTGGAGCAGCAGAGGAAAGAATTGCTGACCGCCACCGGAAAGCCACGGGGTGACTATTTAGCCCTGGCCAATAGCCAAGAGACTCTGCAGCAGCAGGTGCACGATCTGCAGGCCAGGGTTGAGCAGTACCAGGCACAGGTTGACCGGTTGGGCTCGTTGGCACTAGAACACAACAAGGCCGGCCAGGAGCGTCCCTGGGAAGAAGCCCGGGCCAGCATGCAGCGTGCAGAAACCAAATATCGAGAGGTTGAAGCGCTGCAGGAACAGCAAAGTCGCGGCCATGACGCCCTGAAACAGTTACAGCAAAACCTCACGTTATTGTTGCAAAACCAAACTCATTGGCGAAACCAAAGTGAACAGTTGGAGCAACGCCACCAAAGTTATCTAAGCGCTAAAAAACAACTTGAGCGGGAGGAGCTTGCCAGCCCTGAACTGGCAGCGGCGGTTGAAGCTGCTCGTAAGGAATATCAGCTGTCTACCGGTGTAGTACAGCAGGCGCATCTAAGAGATAAGCGAGAACGGTTGCAAAAGGAGAGCGCGAGGCTGGACACTGAGCTGGCAAAGCTGGAGCAAAGCCAGGAAAAAGCCCAAGGTATTCAGGTATCCCTAAACAGTGCCCGAAAACAGAAACAACAAAACCAAATAGATGCCGGTGCGCTGGGCCAGCTTAAGCAGGATCAGCGGGAACTGGATGATGCCAATATACGTATTCAGACCGTGGCCACTCGCGTTACCTGGAACCTGAACCCAGGCAAAAGCCTGGCTCTGGATGGGCAGGCCATTGAAGGGCAAAACGAAAAACTCCTTCTGGAGCCTGGCGTTCTTGAGATTTCTGGCCTGGGTACTCTGGGCATTCAGCCCGGCGGTGATGATCTTGCCAGCCTCCGCCGCCAGTTTGAGCGGGTGGGCCAATCCGTATCACAGCAGCTAGCCGCGCTAGCTGTTGAATCGGTAGAGGCAGCAGAGCAAAAGCTGGGTAGGCTGCAAGATGCAGAGGCACAGATAAAGCGTTTTGACGAGCTTCTTAGATCCCTGGCCCCCAGCGGAGTGGAGCAATTACATTCAGCGAGAGCTGATATGGAATCCGAGCTGCGTGCTCGCATCGCTGAGCTGGAAGCCTTGCCAGCCGTTTCGACGATTGATGGAGAAGGTAAACCCTTAAGTGTTGTGGAAACTGAGCTGAAACAGGCGGAAAAAAAGCTGGCGGATGTAGAATCCCGCCAGCGCCAACAGGAAACCCTGTGCTTGAAAGCTCGCTATGCCAGCGATGCGGCCCACCGCGAGTGGCTGCGAATACAAGAGGAGTTGAGCAGCCCCGAGCGACAGCAGAAAATGGAAGAGCTTGCTCGGGATATTGCGACCACTGAAAAGCAACAGGCAGAACTTGAGACTGCCCTGAAAGAGCGAGAAGCGAGAATTCTTGAGGCTCGCCCAGAGCTGCTGAAGCAGGATGTTGAACGCTACCGGGCTGCCGCTGAACATCAAGAAAAAGCGCAACAAAATCGAGCCCTGGAGTTGAGTGAGATTCGGGCAAGATTGGAAGCTTGGGGTGCCGAAGGGCTTGAAGAGCAGCACAACGAACAAGCGGCTGAACTGGAGCACGTCAACCGCAGATATCTTGAATTGGATAGGCGAGCAAAAGCGCTCGATTTGCTGCTAAATCTACTGAAAGAAAAACGCCAAGCGCTTACACGCCGGCTGCAGGCTCCGCTGCAAAAGCACCTGGATCATTACTTATCCGTGCTGTTCCCGGAAGCCAGCCTGGAAGTGGATGAAAACCTGATGCCTGGAAAGTTCAGCCGGGGAGCTGAGTTGGGGCAGATGGCCGAATTAAGTTATGGCGCCCGAGAACAAATGGGCCTGATCAGCCGCTTGGCGTACGCCGACTTGTTGCAAGAAGCCGGCCGCCCAACCTTGGTCATTCTGGATGATACCTTGGTGCACAGTGATGCTGAGCGCCTGGATGGCATGAAGCGTATCCTGTTCGACGCTGCAACCCGGCACCAGATACTGCTGTTTACCTGTCACCCTGAAAAATGGCAGGATCTGGGGGTGGAGCCTCGGGATCTTGAGGCACTAAAGCTCCAGAGTGCTTCTGGTTAAAATTCAATCACAAACTCCCGGTAAAACATAAACTTAAAAAAAGTATTGACGAAAGATCCGTAATCCGTAGAATACGCATCCGTTGTCGGGGCATTGCTTCGGTGGCTAAAAGCGGGAATAGCTCAGTTGGTAGAGCGCAACCTTGCCAAGGTTGAGGTCGCGAGTTCGAATCTCGTTTCCCGCTCCAATTACTTCAAGTCTCTCAATGCCCCCTGAGAGCAAAAGACTCGAATCCTTCGATCTTGTTTTAGGCGCGGTGGCAGAGTGGTCATGCAGCGGACTGCAACTCCGCGTACGCCGGTTCGATTCCGACCCGCGCCTCCATTATTTCTATCTTCTTTTAAATGACTTGAACGGCCGATGTCAGCATCCGTGTTGCGATGGCGACAACGCTTTACGACTTTTCGGTGTTCCTGAGAGAATTCAGTTCGAGGTAGTAAAGTCGTCTTCGTCGATTGTCTCAGCGAGGAAATCCAGCAGTGCTCGCACTGAGGGCAGAAGTCCCCGCCGAGACGGAAAAGCCGCATGTATGATACCGCTCCTAGGCTCCCAGCCCGGTAGCACATCAATCAATCGACCAGCCTGTAAATCCTTGCCTCCGACCAACATAGCTAGCTTAACCACCCCATGCCCGGCGAGGGCCGCCTCGTGTAGGGTCTCAGCACTGTCGGTCACCAGACGAGGCCTGTGCTGAATCTGAACGGTAGTACCCTTGGGGCCGATCAGGTCCCAGTAATGTTGTTTATCGTGCTGCTCAAAATCCAGGCTAGGCAACCGGCTTAAATCGCTGGGTGTTTTTGGTAACGGGTGGTTTTCAAACAGGTTGGGAGAAGCCATTAACCGCTGTGGGCTGCGTGATAACACTTTCATATTAAGGTCGCTATCTTCTAAAGGCGGGAAGCGTACTCGAATCGCCATATCGAATCCTTCCTTGACGACGTCAACACGTCGGCTGGTGGCCTCTGCTTGTACCTCCACCTTTGGGTAACGGGCCATGAAACGAATCAGTATCGGGGTGATCAGATAGTGTAGGACGCTCGGAGCACAGCTTAGTCGCACAACCCCTCTTGGCTCTGCCCGGTTCACCTCAATAAGCTCCTGTGCTGCCTCGGCCTCTACCAACATGGCTGTGCAGTGTTGGTAGTAGGCCTGACCAATCTCCGTCACCGAGAAGTGCCGTGTTGAGCGGCTTACCAGACGAGTCTCCAGCCGCTCCTCCAGTTGCCCAATGCGGCGGCTTAGCTTCGACTTGGTAATGCCCAGCGCACGGCCAGCTGGTGCAAAACCTTTGTAATCTACAACCTGAACGAAGTAATAAAGGTCATTAAGATCCTGCATTTCATTGTCCTATTTTTGTGACGCTGAGTGTCATTTTTGCAGTCTAGCGGAAATATTAGTCGTAAAGTAGACTTCTGAGTGTTGAGGCGTTGTGTCTCTTTTAATGAGTTTGGGAGCCTGGTGATGATGAAGGTTAAAGAGGTATATAGCGCACCACACGGTCATTGGGTTGGCGATGGTTTCCCTGTGCGCTCGCTTTTCAGCTACGACCGAATGGGCGCTGAGTGCATCAGCCCCTTCCTGTTGCTGGATCATGCCGGGCCTTTCGACTTTAAGCCGGCCAAGCGTCCGCGCGGCGTAGGCCAGCATCCCCATCGTGGCTTTGAGACCGTAACTCTTGTTTACGAAGGAGAGCTTGAGCACCGGGATTCTAGCGGTAGCGGCGGACGCATTGGCGAAGGTGACGTGCAGTGGATGACGGCCGGCAGCGGTATTATCCACGACGAATTCCATTCCCAACCGTTCACCGAACAAGGCGGCAAGCTTGAGATGGTGCAGCTATGGGTCAATTTACCAGCTCAACACAAGGGCACGTCAGCGGCTTACCAAACGCTGCTCGCCGCCGACATTCCCAACGTGCCGTTGGACGACGGGAACGGGAGCGTACGTGTGGTAGCCGGGAACTATCGTGGGCATAACGGGCCGGCGAAGACTTTCACCCCGATCAACATGTGGGATATTCGGCTCGCTTCCGGAGGTGAGGTTGTGTTGCAGGTACCGGAGGGCCATACCACGCTGCTGGTCGTTCTGAATGGGGCGGTTCTGATTAACGATGAGACCATTGTGCGTGGTGAATCCGTAGTCAGTTTCGAGCGCCCTGACCATGAACTGAACCTGAAGGCGAACAACGAAACCAAGCTGCTACTGCTTAGCGGCGAGCCCATCAATGAACCTGTAGTAGGCCATGGCCCCTTCGTGATGAACAGTGACGAAGAGATCCGGCAAGCCATCACGGATTTCCAAAGTGGTAAATACGGTTCCTTGAACGGCTAGCGGACAAAGCTTTCCGCTGGCGCTTTACCTGGCAGCCAAACTGCCGGGTGTCTCTCAACCTGAAGACGAAACGGAGAATCAACATGTCATTTACTTACAACCGCTTGAATAAAGACGATGTGGCCCTGCTGATGGTTGATCACCAAGCGGGTCTGCTCTCTCTCGTACGGGACTTTAGTCAGGATGAGTTCAAGAACAACGTCATGGCTTTGGCCGATATTGGACAGTTCTTCGAGATCCCAACGATTCTGACCACGAGCTTCGAGGATGGTCCAAATGGACCGATGGTGCCCGAATTGAAAGAAGCGTTTCCAGACGCGCCCTACATTGCCCGGCCAGGCCAGGTAAACGCCTGGGATAACGAAGATTTTGTTAAGGCGATCAAGGACACAGGCAAGAAACAGCTGTTGATTGCCGGCGTGGTAACTGAGGTCTGTGTCGCCTTCCCAGCTTTGTCGGCGCTAGAGGAAGGCTATGAGGTCTTCGTCGTCACAGATGCGTCAGGCACGTTCAACCAGACCACCCGGGATGCTGCGTGGGATCGAATGTCCCAGGCGGGTGTCCAGTTGATGAGCTGGTTCGGCGTGGGTTGTGAGCTGCATCGCGACTGGCGTAACGATATCGAAGGCTTTGGTGGGATCCTCGCAAGTCATCTGCCGGCTTACGCGAATCTTATCCAAAGTCGCGATTCGGCACTCCAGAGCAAATAAGAAATTTGGGCCGGTGGCGACCCTCTAAATACCCGTGGTTGCCATCAGTATTACAACCAAAAAACCAATCGCCACTGCCTTGGTCCAAATGGTCCGTTTTACCCCAGAAATCGATGAGCGTGCAGAGCACGCTCATCGGAATACCGAGACTGGCGTTTTATCAGCCTGCACTCTCTTCTTGATGCGTACTCGCAATCTAGCCCGTCAGGTCGCGTTCAAAATTCCTTTTGTTTTCTTTCTTGAATAAATCGAGCGCTCGTTCTATTTTTAGAGCAGGAGGTTTAAACATGACCAATTCCAGTGAAGCGAAATCTAACAGCTCGAACTGGCCCCTTCGCACAGATAGCAAAATTGCACTTGTTACTGGCGCGGCAGGGGGTTTAGGGAAGAGCTTCACCCAGTGTTTACTTGATACGGGGGCTACCGTCATCGTGAGCGGCCGTCGTCGCGAAGCGCTCGAACATCTTAAATCCGAGTTCCCCAATCACGCCGATCGCATTCACGTTGTCGCAATGGACGTTAGCGACGAAAACAGCGTCTCACAGGCTTTCGATGTGATGGCCAATGAAGTCGGAGTTCCTGATGTGGTGGTTGCCAATGCCGGTGTGGCCGTCAGCAAAAAAGCTCTGGACTGCACAGGTGACGACTGGAATAGCGTTATCGATACAAACCTCAAAGGTTGCTGGTTGGTTGCCACCGAGGCGGCCCGCCGCTTGTCCGGTGAAGAGCGTCGAGGAAGCATCATAATGATTTCCTCAATTCTTGGGCATCGTTCGGCGGGCAATGTCGCACCCTATGCCGTTGCCAAGGCCGGTGTTGAGCAACTGACTCGCGTTCTTGCCCTGGAATGGGCTCGCTACGGTATTCGTGTTAACGCGCTGGCGCCTGGGTACATAGAAACTGATTTGAACCGAGATTTCTTTGCCACTGATCCCGGCCAAAAAATGATTCGCCGCATTCCTCAGCGGCGTCTAGGGCAGCCCGACGACCTATGTGGACCGCTGCTGCTCTTGGCATCGGATCTTTCTCGCTATATGACTGGCAGCACCCTTGTGGTGGATGGCGGTCATCTTCAATCTTCGCTTTAGAGGGCTTCGCCTGTGGATTTCAATCTTAACGCCAAAAACGAGTCGTACCGAGTACGGGTAAGGGCCTTTGTGGAGCAGCATCTGTTACCGCTGGAGAACAACCCCGAAGCGTATGACGAGCACGAGAATATTGCGCATGCGCATTTGGAAGAGATGCGGGCCAAGGCCAAGCAGGAGGGGCTGTGGTGTTTGCAGATTCCTGAGCACCTTGGTGGGAAAGGGCTTGATATCTCGGGCATGGCGGCCTGTTACGAAGAAATGAACCGCTCGATCTTTGGCCCAGTGGTTTTCAATTCTGCAGCGCCCGATGATGGCAACATGATGATATTGGCGAAGGTGGCCACTGAAGCGCAGAAGGCGCGGTGGCTAAAACCCATTGTGGAAGGACAGGTACGATCTGCCTTCGTTATGACGGAGCCACCTCCCGGCTGCGGATCGGACCCCGGCATGATGCAGACGAGCGCGAAACGTGTGGGGGACAAGTGGGTTGTTCACGGACACAAGCACTTTATTACGGGCGCTGCAGCCGCCGCTCACTTTATCTTAATTGCCAGAACCTCAGATGATACCAGGAAGGGTTTAACGGCCTTTCTGTTCCATAAAGATGATCCGGGCTGGGAAATTGTTCGGCGCATTCCGATCATGGGCCCGGAAGAGCACGGCGGGCACTGCGAAATTCGTTTCGATGGTTTAGAGATTCCCGACGAAAACCGTTTAATGGAGGTTGGCGATGGCCTGAAGGTCACCCAAATTCGTCTTGGTACCGCGCGCCTGACTCACTGTATGCGCTGGCTTGGCTTGGCGCGTCGCTCCCTGGAAATCGCAACCGAATACGTCAATACGCGAGAGTCCTTTGGTCAGACGTTGGCTCAGCGTGAAGGCGTGCAGTGGCTTTTGGGTGAAGCGGCGATGGATATCCAGGTGGGTCGTCTACTCACTATGCATGCAGCCTGGAAGCTGGACCAAGGTGATTTTGCGAGAAAAGAAGTCTCTATGGCCAAAGTGGCGGTGGCCGATACCTTGCACAAGGCGGTAGATACTGCCATTCAATTGTGCGGTGCGAGAGGTTATTCCAAGGACACGCCACTGGAGTGGATTTACCGATATGCGCGCCAAGCGCGGTTGGTCGATGGTGCCTCGGAGATTCATAAGATGGTGTTCTCAAAAACACTGTTGGCTGAGCGCGCCGACTTCTGGCGTTGGGGGGTATAAGCCTGATGTCTGAGTTTGCGGAGGCCTTCAGCTGGTTTGTCGTGCAACAAACCGGCGCGCGAAGCGCCAAAGTGATTACGTTTGAAAAACTCTCCGGAGGGGCCATTCAAGACAACTTCGGATTGACCCTGGAAATTGAGGGTGGGGAGCGGGCAGGTACTCAGCATTTTGTTGTGCGACAGGATGCCCCCTCAGGCGTCGCAGAAAGCCTGTCCCGGCCGGAAGAGTTCCGAGTGTTGCAAGCCGCGTTTGAGGCGGGCGTTACCGTTCCGGAGCCTCTTTGGCTTTGCGAAAATCTCGAGGTCAGTGGGCAGATGTTTTACGTCATGACTTGGGCTGAAGGGAGCGCATCCCCCCGCAAATTGGTCAAGTCAGATCTGACTGAAGAGCAGCGCCGCACTATTGTGCGACGGCTAGGCGCTGAACTGGCCAGGTTGCACAACGTGCGACCGCCGGTGCAATCGTTGGATTTCCTGGCGTTACCCGATCCAGAGAATGCTGCACTGAGCCGGGTGGCTATTTATCGGCGCCACCTTCGAGAAATTGGAGAACCTCACCCGGTTCTGGAATGGGCGCTGAACTGGCTGGAAGATAACAGTCCCGAACCAGGGCCTACTGTGCTGTGCCACTGCGATTTTCGAACCGGGAATTACATGATGGCTGGTGAAACCTTGACGGCCGTTCTGGATTGGGAGTTCGCCGCCTGGAGCGATCCTGCGGAGGATCTCGGTTGGTTTTGCAGCCGTAGTTGGCGGTTTGGCGCAAATGAGCGGGAAGCGGGTGGGGTAGGTGAGAAACAGGATTTTCTCGACGGCTATCGCGAAGCGGGTGGCATTGAGATTGATCCAACAGCTGTCAGTTATTGGGAGGTCATGGCGCTTGTGCGTTGGGCGACGATTGCGCTGCAACAGGCGCGCCGACACATGTCTGGCGAACAACGTTCATTAGAGCTGGCGCTGACTGGCCGAATGGTCGCGCAGATGGAATTTGATTTGTTGACCCAGATTCAGGACTTGGAGGACGGCCAGTGATCAATCAACCGGAAGCCCATGACCTATTGACGGAAGCTCGCCGGGTGTTATTGGAGTCGCTGGCTCCAGAGCTTACCGGGGAGCGCAAATACGAAGCACTGATGATAGCCAACGCTATGGGTATGGCTATCCGCGAGCTTGAATTCAATGCGCAAAATAAAGCAGAAGAAGCCGATCGAGCGGTCCTTTCGTTGTTGGAGACGCACGGGCTTCCTGGGCATAACGTTGAATGCGAGTCCTCTCTCGCCGATGCGGTTCGTGAGCGTCAGCTAGAGGGTGGAAGTGTGGCCTTGCGAAAAGTACTCCGAACTTTAACGGAGGCTCGTTTGGGAATAAACAGCCCAGGCTACCTGAAACGGTGAAGCATGAATAACTACAAAGCATTAAACAAAACAACAGCCAACTTTTCAGCGTTGACGCCACTTAGTTTGCTACAGCGTTCGGCAAAGGTGTATCCGGATAAAGATGCCGTTATCGATGCTGATCTAGTGCTTTCTTATGGTGAGCTATACCAACGCTGCTGCCAGATGGGCGATGCGTTGAAGCGTCGAGGGATAAACGCCGGTGATACCGTTGCGATATTAAGCCCCAATAGCTACGAGATGCTCGAGTCTCATTACTCGGTGCCGATGGCCGGTGCTGTGATCAACACGATAAACATTCGGCTGGATGCCGCAACGCTCGCTTTCATTTTGGGCCATGGTGAAGCCCGAGTGCTGTTTTATGACACCGCCTGGGAGAACGTGGTGCGCGCGGCAGTCGCTGATTTGGAGGTGCAGCCGCTTCTGATTTCTATCGAAAGCAAAGCCGGCGTAAGCGATGGTTTGGCGCAGCAGGACTATGAAAGCCTTTTGATGGAGGGTGATGCAAAGGCCAGTTGGCAGCGTCCAGATGACGAGTGGGACGCTATTTCATTGAACTATACGTCGGGCACAACGGGTAACCCAAAAGGCGTGGTCTACCACCATCGCGGCGCTTTTCTGGCAGCAATGACCAATTCCATGGTGTTTGAGATGACGCCTGAAACGGTCTACCTGTGGGCGCTTCCAATGTTCCATTGCAACGGTTGGGCCTATACCTGGGCAATTACGGCCGTGGGTGGAACCCATGTCTGCCTCAGAGAGGTGGATCCGATGGCAGTTTACCGCGCTATCGAGACGCACGGGGTAACGCATATGTGTGGGGCGCCGGTTGTTATGAATATGTTGTTGCAGGAGCTCGGTCGGGAGGGGCTAACGTTGTCGCGGCCAACGCAATTCGCTTTAGGGGGTGCCGCGCCCCCCAGCAGTGTGATTCGAAAAGCCGAAGAGATCGGTTTTCAAATTACTCATCTTTACGGTTTGACCGAAACATTTGGCCCGTCCGCGTTGTGTGTACCTCAACCCGAATGGCAGGCCCTTCCGCTGGAACAACGGGCATTGAAGATGTCCCGCCAGGGCGTTTCCACACACGGTCTGGACGAGGTTGTGGTTCTTGATGTTGTGAATGCTGAACCCGTGCCTGCAGATGGAAAAACCCTGGGAGAGATTTGTATTCGGGGAAACACGGTGATGAAAGGCTACCTGAAAAATCCCGAAGAGACGGCCAACGCTTTCAGCCATGGCTGGTTTCACACAGGCGATTTGGCGGTTATGCACCCTGATCACTATGTCGAGATCCGGGATCGAGCCAAGGATGTGATCATTTCCGGTGGCGAGAACATCTCCAGCCTTGAGGTGGAGGAAGTGCTTTACCGGCACCCTCAGGTCTCCGAGGCGGCAGTGGTGGCAATGGCTGATGAAAAGTGGGGCGAGGTGCCCTGTGCCTTTGTCAGTTTGATCGAAGACAGCAAAGCGATAGCGCCCGAAGAGATTATAAAATTTTGCAGGGAGCTCATGCCTCACTTCAAGGCACCGCGGAAGGTGGTGTTTGGTGAGTTACCCAAAACTGCTACAGGAAAAATCCGCAAAAATATCCTTCGGGATTCTCTGTCTCAATGATGGTCTGGCCGTGGTCAGAAGGAGGTCGTGATAGCGCCAAGAGCGTTTTTGAACAAAGTATTTCGGGCATAAATCAACAAGCTCGTGGATTCCATTGAAAATAAAGACAATAAGGAAGGAGCATGATCATGAGAAACATATGCACAAAAAAAGCCTTGGTTGCGATGACCGCAGCTACGATGATTGGTGCCGCAGGTACCAGCTATGCAGAGGAGCCGATCCGTATCGGGGGGATCTATATTCTCTCTGGTAGTGCCGCGACCTACGGTGAGTTCGCCCAGCGGGGCATTAACCTGGCAGTCGACGAAATTAATGCGTCAGGCGGCATTTTGGGTCGTCAAATTGAAATGGAGTATGAGGACAGTCAAGGTAAAGCTTCAGTAGCCATCCAGGCAGCTAGAAAACTGGTCTATTCAAGCGGTGTAGACGCCTTGGTCGGGTTGGACAGTTCTGGCGTGGCCCAAGGGCTGGTGCCGACAATGCCAGAACTTCAGAAGCCACTGATTATTACTCACGCTGCTACACCGGATGTCACTGGCAAGCTGTGCAATCCGTTTACTTATCGTATCAGCGTAAACGTTGCCCAGAACATGAAGGCCGCAGCTTTGGTGGCTGAAAAACTTGATGCCACCAATTGGACGACTATTGGTCCGGACTATGCGTTCGGCCACCAGTCCTGGGAGTTTTTCGGAAACTACCTCAAGGACATCAAGCCTGATGTCAATCTGATGTCAGAGACCAACTTCCCGCGCTTTGGGGCTGAAGATTTCACCCCCTTTATAGACAGGGTTATGAACTCTGACGCCGACGGTGTTCTTATCTCCGTGTGGGGTGGCGACCTGGTGAACTTTGTTCGTCAGGCCAATAATCGCGGTTTTTTTGATAAAGACTTAGAGCTGTTATTTACCGTTGGGGCAGCAACCGAAGTGTTGTCGGCTCTTGGCGATGAAATGCCCGAAGGCGTGCATCTGTCTACCCGTTACTGGTACGACGCCTATGACAACGACATCAATGCTGCTTTTGTGAAGGCTTATGTCGATGCCTACGACGGTCCGCCCAGTTATAACGCTGAAGGCGCTTATGCGGCTATTTATGCCTACAAAAAAGCAATGGAGGCTGCAGGCACGACGGACGGCCCCGCCGTTGCAAAGGCACTTAGCGGCATGAGTATGGAGGCTCCGAACGGCACGGTTAAGTTCCGCGAGGCAGATAATCAGGCGATGGTCAGTCCGAACTGGGGCGTCTCAGGCCCAATGCATCCTGATTACGCGATCCGCACACTAGCTAACCTTCAAATCTTTGATGGCGAAGAAGTGGCCCGTTCTGTCGAAGAGACCGGTTGCAAGCTCTGAACCAGAGATTGCTTGAACGATTGCCGTGGCGCTCTTTGGGGCGCCACGAAACCGGCCTTAAAGAAGTGAGGTAATACATGTCTGGCATCGGATCGGCGCTGCTGAATAGTCTTGATATCGGGCTTCTGCTGTTCATTATCGCAGTAGGGCTGAATATCGTGTTTGGTGTTCTGAATATCATCAACTTTGCTCACGGAGCACTCTATATGCTGGGGGCGTACCTGGCATTTACCTTGATCAACATAGTAGGGATGCCGTTTTGGGCAGCATTGCTTCTGGCCCCGCTTGGCGTTGCTATTTTGGCGGTCCTCATTGACCGTTTTTTATTACGATATATCTATTCCAGAGATGTCGCAGACAGCTTGCTGCTCACTTTCGCGCTCCTGTTAATTATCAACGAAAGCGTGCGAATGATATGGGGGAGCGGCATTCAGGTTGTTCAGCCACCACCGTTGTTGGCCGGCTCGATGAGTATTTTTGGCAGCTTTGTGCCGACGTATAGCCTGTTTGTAATTGCCATGGGTCTGCTGTTGCTGGCGGGGCTCTGGTACCTGTTTAATCGCACCCGAATCGGTCGAATTATGCGTGCTGCCGCGCTGGATCGCGATATGGCAGAGGCTTTGTGTATCAATACGCGCCTGGTTGTGACCGGTGTGTTTGCCTTCGGCGCCTGGCTTGCGGCTGTCGGCGGTGTGGTCGCAGCACCTATGCGTGCACTGGATCCTGGCATGGGCGATAAGATTATTATCGAATCCTTCATTGTGGTGGTTATTGGTGGCCTTGGAAGTTTTCCTGGCGCCTTGCTCGGGGCCCTTATTCTTGGGCTGATCCATGGCTTTGGTGGCCGTTATTTCCCTGAGGTGAACATGCTACTGCCATTCCTGGGCATGGCGCTGGTTCTATTGTTTAAACCTAATGGAATTATGGGTAAAGGAGCAGCCGCATGAAGACCCGAATTTTGTTGGCCATTCTGGCTGTGGTGATTGCGGGGCTGATTGCGGTGCCTTGGGTTGCTTCCTATTTCTATATTTTTATCTTCACCGAAATCCTGATCCTCGGTCTGTTCGCAGCCAGCTTTAACCTGGTTTTTGGTTATACCGGCATGTTGAGTTTCGGACACGCAGCCTTCTTCGGTGTCGGCTCCTACGCTATGGCACTGGTGCTCATTCATCTGGAATGGCCGTTCCTCGTGAGCCTGCTGGTATCCATGGGTGCTGCCGCGTTATTGGCCTTGATCATTGGCTTTTTCTGCGTTCGGCTAAACGAGGTGTATTTTGCCATGCTGACCCTGGCCTTTGGCATGATGGTCTTCGCCATTGCCTATCAATGGCGTTCCGTGACCAATGGCAGTGACGGGCTGGCTGGTTTTTCTCTGGGGTCACTCGGGCTTGGGCTTGATCTGACGTTGGCCAACCCTGCCGTCTATTACCACGTGGTACTGGCCATCGTTGGTGTTGCCTCGGTCATACTGTATGTGATTTGCCGAAGCTCATTTGGAATGATCCTTCGAGCCATACGCCAGAACCCAGAGCGGGTTTCGTTTGCCGGGCTGAATGTGCGTGCGTATCGATTGGTGGCTTTTGTGATTGCTGGGGCGTTCGCAGGTTTGGCGGGTGGCCTCATTGCCCCGTTCCTTCGCGTGGCAAGCCCTGAGTTGCTGCACTGGTCAATGTCAGCGGAACCTATTCTCATGGCTATCCTGGGCGGCACCGGCTACTTTTTGGGCCCGTTCATTGGCGCCGCCGTGTTCGTGTTACTGGAAACCTGGATCACCAGCTTTACGGAATCCTGGATGCTGGTTCTTGGTGTTATTCTCGCGTTGATGGTGATTTTCTTTCGCAAAGGGCTGCTTGGTACCGTCCTTGACTGGTGGATGGAGGTAAGGAAATGACGAACCCCGTTCTCACCATATCGAATCTCACCAAACGTTTTGGCGGAAATACCGCGGTTTCGGGCATTAACCTGGACGTTATGCCGAAGGAAACCATTGCCATCATTGGCCCCAACGGCGCCGGCAAGACGACGTTCTACAACATGGTTTCGGGGCGGATGCAGCCCTCTGAGGGCAACGTCGTGCTAGATGGCAAGGACATCACCGGCCTGCCACCCCACAAAATTAGCCGGTTGGGTGTTTCACGCTCGTTCCAGATCAACAATATTTTCCCGGAGATGACGGTCCAGGAGAATGTCGAGGTAGTTCTATCGGCATACCACGGCCACAGCCGCAAGCTGTTTAACATTGCCTCTCGCAACACGGGTATTCAGCACGAAGCCATTGAGTTGCTGAAGCGCCTGGGTATCGACAACCTTAAAGGTCAGCGTGCTGAGGTTATTAGCTATGGTGACAAACGCTTGCTGGAGATTGCCATGGTTTTGGCAACGCGGCCGAAGCTGGTGTTGTTGGATGAGCCCACAGCGGGCATGACGCCGGACGAAACGCGGCGTACCACAAAGCTGGTCAAGAGTCTGGCTGATAGTGGAGACTACACCTTCCTGGTTACTGAGCATGATATGGATGTGGTGTTTGGCCTTGCGGACCGCATTCTGGTGATGCACCGAGGCGAGAAGTTGTTTGCAGGGACCCCGGAGGAAGTGAAAAACCATCCCGAGGTTCGCCGCGCCTACTTGGGCGAAGAAGACGACGAGACAGAGGAAAGTAACGCATGATTCTTGACGTTCGCAATATCCAGACGTTTTATGGCGAAAGCCAGGCGCTTCAAGGCGTTACTCTTCAGTTAGAGGCTGGTGAAACGGTTTGTCTTCTTGGGCGAAATGGATCGGGTAAGAGCACAACACTGAAAAGCATTGTTGGCCTTACGCCTCCAAGGTCTGGAGAGGTTATTTTCGACGGCAAGCCAGTCCAGGGTCTGCCTCCGCACAGAATCGCCCGCGCAGGGATTGGCTATGTGCCGGAAGATCGCCGGATTTTCCCGGGCTTGACGGTTCGGGATAATCTCGAAGTGGCTGCGTATCAACGCAAAGGCAGTGCTGCCCATTGGACAGTGGATGCTGTCCTCAAGAAGTACGAAATGTTGGGAGAGCGGGAAGGGCAGGATGGTGCGACTTTGTCTGGCGGCCAGCAACAGATGTTGGCCGTCGCTCGCTCACTGATGATCCAGCCAAAACTGCTGCTTCTCGACGAGCCCAACGAGGGTTTGGCACCGGTTATAGTGCAGCAGATTGGGGAGTTGATTGACGAACTGAGTCATACCACCACCATTTTGTTCACGGACCAGAGTGTTCGGTTTGCACTGAAACATGCCCACAGGGCATACATTTTGGAAAAAGGACAGGTTGTCCACCAGGCCAATAGCGACGAGCTTCGAGCTGACCAGGCAGCCCAGGACAGGTTCTTGTCAGTGGCGTAATTTCGCCGGAATTCATTGCCGCAGGAGCGGATTAAGCGTGGGAATTATGATTGAGAATTATGAAGCATTCCGCGGCGGGCTAAGTCTGTCGCAAGAGGATGTTATTCGTGATGTATTCCGTCAGAACAAGGAACGTATCAGCATAAAAAAAGAGGCAACAGCGGTCAAAAACCTCACGCGCATTATTGAGTCAACGCTTCGGCTGGCCAATTCCAAGGGTTTTCACGCGATGACATTGAGGGATTTGTGTGCGGATTCAGGTATGAGCATGGGTGGGCTATACGCTTATATTGGTAATAAAGCCGACTTGATTCACCTGATACAGAGCCACGGGTTCACCATCACGCGCCGTACCCTCGTGCATTACACAAGCCAGGTTGAGGGAATACGTGACCGACTGTTTGCGGCGATCAAGGCGCATTTGTACTTGAGCGAGCAAATGCGTGCCTGGTTCTACTTTTCCTATATGGAGGCGAAGAGCCTGCCTGCTCAGGAAAAACGAGATGCTATTGCGATCGAACTTGAGATTGAAGCGATCTTTTTGGGCGTTATTGAAGAGGGCATCAAAACGGATGTGTACAGAGCCAAAAATGCTCGTTTGGTTTCCTCGATGATCAAGGCCTTATTGCAAGACTGGTATCTGAAACGCCGTAAGTACCGTGATCAAGGCGTTGAGGTTGATGGCTACGCTGTATTCGTCAGAGATGTAGTTGAAAGCTATTTGCTCTGGGAACGTTGATTCTCTCTTGTGAGGACTGTAATGACTATTCGTTTAACGAATCCTGAACTTTTACGTGAGAGCGCTTACATCAACGGAGAGTGGGTTCAGGCCCAATCCGGTAAGGTTTTTTCTGTCAGCAACCCCGCCAATGGGGAGAGTCTGGCAGTTGTGCCGGACATGGGCGCGCAAGACACAGCGCTGGCAATCGAGGCGGCGGAGGCTGCGTGGCCTGAGTGGCGGGCCCGCACCGCTAAGGATCGTGGGAACGTTCTCCGGCGATGGTTTGATCTGGTGATGCTCCATCAGGAAGACTTGGCTCGGCTTATGACGGCAGAGCAGGGAAAGCCACTTGCGGAAGCACGGGGCGAAGTGGCCTACGGAGCGAGTTTTATCGAGTGGTTTGCGGAGGAAGCCAAACGGGCATACGGCGATGTCATTCCCGGCCACGGTCGGGATAAGCGGATTGTGGTTATTAAGCAGCCTGTAGGGGTTGTCGCGGCCATTACTCCGTGGAACTTTCCAGTGGCAATGATTACCAGAAAGGTTGCGCCCGCGCTTGCGGCTGGTTGCCCGGTTGTCGTCAAACCTGCGGAAGATACCCCTTTGTGCGCCCTTGCACTGGCCGTGCTGGCAGAGTCGGCGGGGGTGCCTCCCGGGATTTTTAATATCGTAACCTGTTCTAAGGCCCAAGCGCCGGAGGTGGGTGAGGCGTTAACGACAAGCCGAATCGTTCGCAAAGTATCGTTCACGGGCTCAACGCCGGTTGGCAAGCTGTTGATGCGCCAGGCCAGCGGCACGGTCAAGAAAGTGAGCTTGGAGCTGGGTGGCAATGCGCCGTTTATCGTTTTTGACGATGCCGATCTTGATGCGGCCGTAACCGGGCTTATGGCCTCCAAATATCGTAACACCGGGCAAACCTGCGTCTGCGCCAACCGTATCTATGTCCAATCCGGCGTTTATGATGCTTTCGTAGAAAAATTGAAGGACGCCGTCGGTAAACTGGTGGTCGGTGCTGGCCTCGAAGGCGATACCCAGCAAGGCCCGCTAATCAATCAGGCGGCCCTGGATAAGGTCAAACGGCATATTTCCGATGCAACAGACAAAGGTGCAAAAGTCGTTCTGGGCGGCGGGGAACATGCGCTCGGCGGCACGTTCTTCACGCCAACCATTCTTACGGATGTAACCCAGGACATGCTGGTGGCCAGTGAAGAAACCTTCGGTCCGGTTGCGCCGCTGTTTCGATTTGAGACAGAAGAGGAGGTGATTGCCAAGGCCAACGATTCGGAGTTTGGTTTGGCGGCTTACTTCTACAGCAATGACATACGGCGTATCTGGCACGTTGCTGAGGCTCTTGAAACGGGCATGGTTGGTATCAACGACGGGATTATTTCGACAGAGACAGCCCCCTTTGGCGGCGTCAAGGAAAGTGGCCTTGGCCGGGAGGGTTCACGGTACGGTCTGGATGAGTTCATGGAGCTCAAATACCTCTGCCTCGGCGGCATGCGCTAGAAGGCGAATTAAAGGAGAATTGAATGTCAGGTTCCCTGTCACACCTGCATGTGCTGGATCTTTCCAGGGTTTTGGCGGGCCCCTCGGCGTCCCAGATCCTGGGCGATCTGGGACGCCGAGGTCATTAAGAGAGAGCGGCCAGCTACGGGCGACGACACACGCTCATGGGGGCCGCCCTATCTCCAGGGGGATGATGTTGATGCAGAGATCTCTGCCTATTTCCTGAGCGCCAATCGAAATAAACAGTCCCTTGCGATTGATCTGACGCATCCTGAAGGGCAGAAGCTGATCTGTAAGCTGGTAGCTGAATCCGATGTGGTGATTGAGAATTTCAAAGTGGGTGGTCTCAAACGTTACAGTCTTGACTACGAGAGCCTGCAACGGATCAACCCAAAACTCATTTATTGCTCAATCACCGGGTGTACCGAACCGCTCCGCCGCTGTTGGGGGAGCAGTCGGCTCAGGTCCTAAAACGAGTCATATGTATGACTGAAAAGGAGGTTGAGGCACTTAGAGAGGCCGGTGTTATTTCATGATCAGCCTTTCAACTCAGGGAAATCCGCTTCGGTATAAGCATATTCACCCCGGTCCTCGCTGGCGGCATGAGCGCGTAGTTCAACACGACGAATCTTGCCGGAGATGGTCTTGGGCAACTCGGCGAATTCCAGCTCGCGAATCCGCATATACGGCGGCATGCGCGCACGGGCGAACGCGAATAACGCCTTGGCTGCCTCTGGGCCAGGCTCGTAGTCTCGGCGTAGCACGATATAGGCCTTGGGCACGCTCAATCGCAGTTCATCAGGCGCAGGTACGACAGCAGCTTCGGCCACGGATTCATGTTCGATGAGAATGGACTCCAGTTCGAACGGGCTGACCCGATAGTCCGAGCTCTTGAACACATCGTCCGCGCGGCCGACGTACCAGTAATAACCGTCTTCATCGCGGCTGGCCACGTCGCCGGTGCGATAAAAGCCGTCGTGCAGCGCCTGAGCCATGCGCTCGGGGTCGTCGCGATATTCCTGCATTAACCCGAGTGGGCGCTGGTTGCGCACATCAATGGCAATTTCGCCTTCGTTCTGTTCCTTATCGTGTGCATCGAGCAGCGAAATCTTGTAGCCGGGCAAGGGCCGGCCCATCGAACCGGATTTCATTTCCTGAGCTGGCGGGTTGCCAATCTGGGCTGTGGTTTCGGTTTGGCCGTAGCCGTCCCGGATTCTGAGACCCCAGAGTTTCTCCACCCGCGAAATCACTTCCGGGTTGAGCGGTTCGCCTGCACCAACCAAGCTCTTCAGCTTGACGTCGTAGGCCGACAGATCCTCCTGGATCAGCATGCGCCAAACCGTGGGCGGTGCGCACATGCAGGTCACGCCCTTGTCGGCGATGACTTGCAGCGTGGCGGGCGCGTCAAAACGCGGCTGTCGATAGATAAACACCGTGCAGCCAGCATCCCAGGGTGCGAACAGATTGGACCAAGCGTGCTTGGCCCAGCCAGGCGAGCTGATATTGAAATGGATATCGTCAGGCTGTAGTCCGAGCCAGTACATGGTCGAAAGCGAGCCCACGGGATAGCTCTGATGCGTATGCAGCACCAGCTTGGGGAGGGAAGTGGTGCCTGAAGTGAAATAAAGCAGCATCGGGTCGGTGGCGTGGGTCACGCCCTCGGGCTCAAATTTGACGGGTGATTGCTGCGAGGCCCCGTAACCAATCCACTGCCCGCTGGGTTCGCCAGCGACAATACGGGTCAGGCCCTCGGCTACGCCCTCGAATTTCGGGACATGTTCCTCGGCGGCGAGGATATGGGTGACGCCACCGCGCGCCAAGCGGTCGCCAAGATCCTTGTGCGATAGTAGCGTACTGGCAGGAATCACGACGGCACCCAGCTTAATGGCAGCCAGCATGGTCTCCCAGAGTTCGATGACGTTGTCGAGCATGATCAGTAAAGTATCGCCCCGACCAAGCCCGTTGCCGCGTAGGAAGTTGGCCACCTGGTTCGAGCGTTGTCGCATCTGCTCGAAGCTGTAACGGTAATCGCTGCCGTCGGCGTCCACGAGCCAAAGCGCGATCTTGTCGTTGTCTTTGGCGTAGTCGTCAAACCAGTCCAGCGCCCAGTTGAATTCATCCAACTCGGGCCATTTGAAAGTCTCGTAGGCGCGATCGTAGTCCTCGCGCAGATCCAGCAGTTGCTGGCGGGCGGCCTTGAATGCGTCTGCGGATTGCATCGCCTTCTCCTTTTCTCGCGGTCGGCAACCTGGGGCGGTCGCCATGGTTTTTGTTTTCCCGTGGTGCGACGTTTTTGAGCTTGCTCAGTAAAAACGTCATGCAGACATAATAGTCCCATTTCCTTCAACTGCTGAACAGATACGTAGCGGACGCGCTAGGATGGCAGCTTATTACTGGCGCTTTATCGGGCTTTAATATATTTGGTTATTGCGATCGTCGCTGGGTGTACTTGGTTTTGGTAGTATTTTGTATTTCATCCCGCTCGAGAAACGCTGCAATTGATTTTTTAGCAGGGAGCGAACGTTTGAATGACAAGGCGACAGCACTATGTATAACTGGATAGCCGAACATCAGAAAGTGCTTTCTGTGTTAGCCAGTTTAGGCTCGGTGATTATATGGCTGGTTTATGCTCAACTTCTGTACCTTGGTTTCAGAAGGCAACGCAGTCCACGACTTATCATCAACCGAGGCCGCAACAAAGATATCAATGCGCTCTGTCTTATCAGCAATATGAGCGCGGAATCTGTATTCATCGAATATATCATTGCCGAACTCGAAACCTCGGAAGGCACGATCACGATGGATGTCACGGATTTCGAGCAGGAATACAGTGAAGGTGATGAGGATCCTGATGGGAGGCGCAATCAATCATCCGCAGAACAGCTATCGGTGGATGGAATAGAGAACACGAGACAGGGGCCTATAAAACCCGGTGGTTTTTTGCACATTGGAACTTTTTGCGAACTGATCCAACGCCTTGCCCGAGATGAGGGTATCCGGATGAGTGGAAGTGTTCCGCAGGGCGATCTTGAGTTCACCCGCCTTACCCTTCGCCTGATAGGTATTTATGGGCCAGAAAATATGCCAATTGGCGCCGAACGGAGTTTTGATCTGAAGGTCGGTGAGAGTCGTTTCGCTCTGAGGCCGGCTTCATGGGATACAAAACAGTTGGCGTCAATACTGCAACGTCGAAAGCTCCGTAAAACCGTTGAGAAACTGAACGCTACGGACTTTTCATCCGCTTCGTCCTTTCGCCATGTCGATCAGGAGAAGGATATTGATAATCGGTTTGCCGCCGAACAGGCGAGCAAGGAAGGCCAAGCCAATAATAGCCACTGAACTCGATTGCTTGCCCATTACCATGAATCATATTCTGGTCCGTTCTGGCGCTTACCCCACGGCGGCGGCAACTTGACACATGCGTTATTTCGACCCAAATTGAATAATGCGTAAAGGCATTGCAAACAAATTCTCTGCAACCAAGCGGCGCACAAACGCTATCGTGAAACAGGGCAGGCACGATGGATCTTTACACGTACTACCGTTCCACTTCTTCCTATCGCTTACGCATTGCGCTGGAGTTAAAAGGGCTGGATTACCACTCCATACCCATTAACCTGGCGGGTGATGGCGGCGAACAGCTTAAGCCTGCATACCGGGCCTTAAACCCCCAGGGGCGGGTGCCGGCATTGCGCGTGGAAAGCGATCAGGTACTGATTCAGTCGCCGGCAATCATCGAGTATCTGGAGGAGTGTTATCCGCAGCCGCCGCTGTTACCGGAGAGCCCGCTGGATCGTGCTAAGCAGCGTGGCGTGGCGGCAATCATTGGGTGTGATATTCACCCATTGCACAATGTGTCGGTGCTGAATCAATTGCGCCAATTACAACTCTCGGAGACAGAGATCACTAATTGGATTGGGCACTGGATCAACCTCGGCTTCGATGCTGTTGAGGCGCTCATTGATGACCGCGACTTCTGTTTTGGCGCGCCCGGGCTGGCGGATGTCTACCTGTTGCCACAGGTCTATGCAGCGAGGCGCTACGCAGTTGATCTTGATTGCTACCCAAAAATAGCGAGAGTTGAGCGCTTGGCTCTTGAGCATCCGGCATTCCAGCGTGCGCACCCGGATGCTCAAGCGGACAAACCCGCATGAGTGAATAAAGGAATCGGACAATGGCTGATCTGTTTGATAACCCCATGGGCCTGATGGGTTTTGAATTCATCGAATTCGCCTCACCGACCCCAAATGTTCTGGAGCCCCTCTTTGCGATGATGGGGTTCACCAAGGTGGCTAACCACCGCTCCAAGAACGTATCGCTTTATCGTCAGGGTGAGATCAACCTGATTCTCAATTGCGAACCCAAGAGCGTGGTGTCCTACTTTGCGGCAGAGCACGGGCCCTCAGTTTGCGGTATAGCCTTCCGGGTCAAGAATGCCCAATCCGCATACGCTCGTGCACTGGAGCTGGGTGCCCAGCCAATGGACATCCCCACCGGGCCAATGGAGTTGCGGCTGCCGGCGATTAAAGGTATCGGAGGCGCGCCGCTGTACCTGATCGACCGCTTCGGCGAGGGCACCTCAATCTACGATATTGATTTCATGTACATTGATGGCGTTGATCGCAATCCCGAAGGCACCGGGCTGAAAGAGATCGACCACCTGACTCACAATGTCTACCGGGGGCGAATGGCTCATTGGGCGAACTTCTACGAGAAGCTGTTCAATTTTCGCGAGTTCCGGTACTTCGATATTAAAGGTGAATACACCGGTCTGACCTCCAAGGCCATGGCCGCGCCGGACGGCAAGATTCGCATTCCGCTGAACGAGGAATCCCCACAGGGCGCCGGGCAAATCGAAGAGTTTCTCATGCAATTTAACGGTGAAGGCGTTCAGCATGTGGCTTTTCTTACCGACGATCTGTTAAGTACTTGGGATGCATTGAAAGCCCTGGGCATGCGGTTTATGACCCCGCCTCCCGCCACCTACTACGAGATGCTTGATGAGCGTCTGCCCGAGCACAATGAACCGATCAACGAGCTGCAGGCCCGAGGAATACTTCTGGACGGCAGCTCGGTCGACGGTGACTCCCGCCTGTTGTTGCAGATTTTCTCGGAAGCCCTGATGGGGCCAGTGTTTTTTGAGTTTATCCAGCGCAAAGGCGACGAAGGTTTCGGGGAGGGGAACTTCAAAGCGTTGTTCGAATCGATCGAGCGTGATCAGGTACGTCGTGGCGTGCTGAAAACGACTTAGCCGACCGGGTGGTTGAGAGACCGCCCGGATTTATAACAAGAGGTGAACATGCCATCACAGCCTTCGTCCGATGCACTTATCTACCAATCCGGTTTCGGCAACGAGTTCAGCACGGAAGCATTGCCTGGCGCGTTGCCAATTGGGCGAAACTCACCGCAGAAAGTCCCTTACGGCCTGTACACGGAATTGCTCTCGGGCACGGCGTTTACGGTTCCTCGCGCAGAATCCCGGCGCACGTGGATGTATCGCATCAAGCCTTCTGCCACCCATCCCGAATACCATCGATTAACCCAGCAAATCGCCGGCCAGGAATTGGGGCCAATCAACCCCAACCGTCTACGCTGGAACCCCTTTGACGTCCCGTCCGAACCCACTGACTTCCTGGCTGGCTTGACCACTATCGCGGCGACATCTCCCGCCGATCAGGCTGCCGGCGTTAGTGTGCACCTGTATCAGGCCAACGTATCCATGACACAGGCATTCTTCAACGCCGACGGAGAATGGCTGATCGTGCCGCAACAGGGCGGTTTGAACATCATCACTGAACTCGGCGTGTTGGCCATTGAACCAGAGGAAATCGCGGTGCTGCCCCGTGGTCTCAAATTCCGCATAGAGTTGCATGACGCCAGTGCCAGTGGTTACATTTGCGAGAATCACGGCTGCGCTCTGCGGTTGCCTGATTTGGGGCCGATTGGCAGCAATGGGCTGGCCAGCCCGAGAGATTTCCTGACGCCCGTCGCTCGCTACGAAGACCGTGACCAACCTGAGGTTTTGGTGCAGAAATTTCTCGGGGAACTGTGGGCCACGGATCTTGATCACTCACCCTTCGATGTCGTCGCATGGCACGGCAATAACGTGCCGTACAAGTATGACCTACGCCGCTTCAATGTTTACGGCACAGTCAGCTTTGACCACCCGGATCCATCCATCTTCACGGTGCTGACTTCGCCCGGAACGGTTCATGGCCAGGCCAATATCGACTTCGCGATCTTCCCGCCGCGTTGGATGGTGGCGGAGGGCACCTTCCGCCCCCCCTGGTTTCACCGCAATCGAATGAACGAGTTGATGGGTCTGATCAAGGGCACTTACGACGCGAAAGCCGAAGGATTTGTTCCCGGTGGCATTTCCCTGCACAACTGCATGAGCGCCCATGGCCCCGACAATGCCACCACAGAACAGGCCATCGCCGCCGACCTGGCACCACACAAAATCGATCAAAGCATGGCATTTATGTTTGAAACTGGCAGCGTTCTGCGCGCCAGTCGTCATGCGCTTGATTGCCCACAACGACAGCAGGACTACGACGCCTGCTGGGCTGGTATGAGCAAAACGTTCGATAAAGGGAGTCTCTGAATAATGACAACGCAGCCGCAAAAGAGTTGGGTCGGTTCTGCCAACGATCATCCCGATTTTCCCATCCAAAATCTGCCACTGGGCATTTTCAGTCGTTCTGGGCAAAAGCCAAGGGGCGGCGTCGCCATCGGTGACAGTATTCTCGATTTGCAAGCCGCTCTGGAAGCCGGTTTGTTCAGCGGAGACGCTGCCGTTGCGGCGGAAGCCGCTAGCGGGGAGCAGCTAAATAGCTTCTTCGGGCTCGGCGCTTCCAGCCGCAAATCGTTGCGAACAGCGTTGCTGCACCTGTTGGATGAGCACAGCGATCAGCAAGCGACCATGCAGGCGCTCGGCGAGGCGTTATTGGTGCCGATGAGTCGCTGTGAATTGCACCTGCCGGCTAGGGTAGGCGACTACACCGACTTCTACGTTGGCATTCATCACGCCCAGAACATCGGCAGTTTTTTTCGCCCGGACAATCCATTACTGCCTAATTACAAGCACGTGCCCATTGGTTACCACGGACGCTCCTCAACGATCTGCATCTCTGGCACTTCCGTGCGCCGACCCAACGGCCAAACCCTCCCAGCGGGCCAAGAGACCCCCAGCTTCGGCCCCAGTAAACGGCTGGATTATGAGCTGGAGCTGGGTATCTGGCTGGGACCGGGCAATAACATGGGCGAACCCATCGCCATTGGTGAAGCCAGCACCCATGTCGCGGGTTTCTGTTTGTTGAACGACTGGTCGGCCCGTGACATCCAAGCCTGGGAATACCAGCCTCTCGGTCCTTTCCTGGCAAAGAACTTTGCCAGCACCGTGTCCCCATGGGTGATCACGCCAGAAGCGCTGGAACCGTTCCGAAAAGCCCAACCGGCGCGGCCAGACGGTGATCCACAACCACTGCCATACTTGCTTGACGATGCCGACCAGGCAACTGGCGCCTTAGATGTAGAGCTCGAAGTGTTGCTACTCACTAACGCCATGCGCGAACAGAACTTGCCGCCCCAGCGGTTGGCGTTGAGCAATACGCAAAACATGTACTGGACAGTCGCTCAGATGGTCGCGCATCACAGCGTCGGTGGCTGCAAGCTGCAACCAGGCGACCTGTTTGGTTCCGGAACCCTGTCGGGTCAGAGCCCCGATGCGGTCGGCAGCCTGCTTGAAAGCACCGGTGGAGGCAAGCAGCCTCTCACGCTAGCCAGTGGCGAAGAGCGCACCTTTTTAGAGGATGGTGATGAAGTTATTTTGCGGGCGCGCTGTCGGCGTGAAGGCTACCCGAGCATTGGTTTTGGGGAATGCCGGGGTAGGGTGCGGTCCGCACAATAGGTTAGTATTTGCGCATAGTCGCGTTGTCAGAACATCATCGCTGGTAACCAGAGGGAAAGAGCTGGCACGGCGACCAGAATCACGAGCCGGACGATATCCGCGATAATGAAAGGCAGGATACCTCGCACGACCATGCGCTGAGTCAGGCCCGGTTGCGTCGCCTGTACAACAAACAGATTCATCCCAATGGGCGGCGTGATCAGTCCGATTTCAGCAACGGTAACCACAAGAATGCCAAACCAGACCATGTCAAAACCTAGCGATGCCGCGACCGGCGCCAGGAACGGCACGGTTAGAAGTATCATGGACATGGCATCCATAAAACAACCCAGCACGATATAGAACAGCAGGATCAGTATGAGTGCCATTGTTGGCCCCATACCGCTGTTTTCGATTCCGGTTATCAACGCGCTGGGCAGGCCCGTTGTTTCCAGGAAATAATTGAACAGCGACGCGCCGATCAGGATGAAAAAGATCATACCGGTCAGTCCTGCCGTCTCTCGTACGGATTCCCAAAGCGTACTCCAGTCCAGCTCTCGGGAAATCAGCGCCAGAATGAAAGCACCCACGGCCCCAACCGCAGCGGCCTCCGTTGGGGAAAACCAGCCTAGATAGATGCCCCCGATGACCAGTGAGAACAGCAGCAATACTCCCCAAACCCGCCGGATGTTTGTTAGCCGTGTGGCCCATCCCGCTTTGGTCGCGGGTGGCGCCAGTTCCGGTTTCATACGCACCCGAACAACGATGGCCACACCGTACAGCACAGCACCGATGATGCCCGGCACAATTGCCCCAATGAACAGCTGCCCAATGGATGTCTGAGTCAGAATGCCGTAGATCACAAGTAGAATAGACGGCGGTATCAGCACTCCGAGGGTGCCGCCAGCTGCGATAGAAGCTGAAGACAGCGACCCATCGTAACCGTGCTTCTCCATCTCGGGTATGGCAACGCGACCCATGGTGGCAACGGTTGCAAGCGACGAACCGCAGATGGCACCAAATAGGGCGCAGGCACCCACGGCAGTAACTGCCAGGCCTCCTCGGATATGGCCGAGGAAGCTGTTGACCATATCGAACAATGAGCGTGATAAACCGGCTCGCGCTGCGAAGACTCCCATCATGACGAACAGCGGCACAACACTGAGGGAATAGGGGAAAATAGCTTCGAAGGGAGATGAGCCCAGAATGAATCCGGCACCGGCCAAACCGTTCAGCAACCAGAAGCCAACGACGCCTGTGAGGGCCATGGCAACCGCAACAGGAAAACCGAACGCAATCAGAAACAGCGTCGCTCCGAAACCGATAAAGCCCATAGTGGCAGGTGTCATTCCGGTGACTCCTGTTGAGGTGTCGTGATGAGGGCCAACACAACGGCGACAACGGACAGTCCAACGCCGTATAGCAGAGGAATCCAGAAGTAGAAGATCGGAATGCCCAACTGTTGGGACCGGTCGCCGAACATCCGTTTTTGTTGAAAAGTGTCGTAGCAGTAGTTAAACATCAGTACCAGCAGCGCGATCGCAGCAAGCCCTGCAACAATGCGCAGAAGCGTTTGCAGCGCCCGCGGAAAAGACTCGACCAAAAGGTCAACGCCCACGTGGGCACCCGTTAAAAAGGCGTAGGGGATAACAAGCCAGGCGCCACCCACAACGCATAGCTGAACCAGATCAATCACCCCGGGAATGGGCATGCCAATTTGGCGACCGATGACGTCTCCCACGGTGAACAGCGCCGCGGCGGCATAAGCAGCCACCCCGGTTCCCGCCGATAGTATGACCAATCCGCGCAGTGCCTGGAGTGCATATTTCATTGGGCTATCGCCAACGCCAGAGTCGTCCTATTGTTGTTTTTCGGTGAGCAACTCAGCCATTCGCTCGTAGATTTCACGGGCATTTTCGACCCCTTGCTCAGTGGTACGCTCAATGTAGGCATCAGTGGTTGGTTGCAAAGTCTCGCGCCACCGCTGGCGTTCCTCATCGCTCAGTTCGCTGATGACGTGGTTCGCTTCCACGGCTTCCTTGCGGCCGGCCGCATCCCACTTGTCCCACCAGTCGCCGAACTTGGCAACCAACGAAGCGCCCGAGGCATCGTCTATGCAGGTCTGTACATTTTCGGGCAACGAATCGTATTTACGCTGATTCATCACAAAGAAGAATGGCACCGTATAGAAACCGGCATCCAGGTGGTACTTCAGCACTTCGTTCAGGCCGAAGGATTTCACCGGGTCCCAGGGAAAGACCGTGCCATCAATAACATGCTTTTGAATATTCTCGTACACCGCACCAGGAGGCAGCCCCTGGGGCGTTGCACCCAAAGCCGTCAGCGCGTCGGAAATGGCCGGACTGGGGGTTCTCAGACGAAGCCCCTCCACATCTTCCATCGTTTCCACTTTCTTTTCGGAGGTGTGAATAAGGCCGCCATTGTGCGCGTGGAGCGCGAGCACCTTAAGATTCTGATATTCCGGTGCCAGGTACTCTGGATAAAGCTCCCATAGCGTCTCGCTGGCATCGCCGGCATCGCGAGTCAGAAAGGGCAGTTCTATTAAGGAGGTGCGCGGGAACCGGCCCCGTGGAATGCCATGCAGCCCGTGCGCGATATCAACAACGCCCGCGAGCACCTGTTCCTGCTGTTTGGCGACGTTACCGAGTTGAGTGCCGCCTGGGAAGATCTCAAACTGTACCTCTCCGCCGGAACACTCGGTAACCTGCTTCGTCCAGGGCACAATAAAATCCGTATGTATACCGTGTACGGAGGGCAAAAAGTGACTGAGTTTAAGAGTAGTCTGTGCCGATGATGGGGCCGCCAAAAGCAACGAAACACTGGCAAGAGCTGAGAGCTTGAGTACATTCTTCACAGGTTCTTCTCCTTATTATTTTGCTTATTAAATAGCCAGAAAGATCTTTTCTCCACGGGCTCGGGAGCAACACGTCATCATTCGACAGTTCTCTACCCGTTCCGACGCAGTCAATACCTTGTCCCGATGATCGATATCGCCGGCGGCCACTGGCACCTCACAAGTGCCACAGATTCCTTCTTCGCAGTCACTGGGGATGTCCGCACCAACTGCCCGCAAGGCCTGAAGCACAGTTTGATCCGGAGCAACGTGAACCGTTAGCTCCGAGTCAGTCAGCACCACGTCAAACCCGATTTCCTTGGCGGGGTCCAGGACAGCGCCGGTGGCGGTAAAGTGCTCGATGTGAAGTTTTTCCGGGTTGTCGGATGTGGCTTCCTCAAGCGCGTCCAGTAACCGCTCTGGACCACACGCGTATATCTGCTCTGCGTTACTCTTACCAACCAGGGTGGATAGGGGGAGTCGTTTTTTCTCGCTGGCAGGGTAAAGGTGTAACCGGTCGCTGTGGTCACGCTCCAGGCGGCTTATGAACGCCATGGTTCCCCTGGCTCGGCCGCAGTAGTGGACAGTGTAGTCTTTGCCTAAATGTTTGAGGCGGTCGGCCATCGCAATGATCGGTGTGATGCCGATTCCACCGGCGATCAGTAGATATGACTCTGCTGTTTCATCCAGGCGAAAGTGATTCTTCAGGCCTCGAATATGAATCAGTGAACCGGCTTTAACGGTCTCGTGCAGGAAAGTGGAGCCCCCGCGTCCGGCGGCTTCTCTCAGAACTGAAACCTGCAACCGGTCTGGGTCTTCAGGATCGCCACACAAAGAATATTTACGCGCAAAATCACCGGCAACGACATCGATATGAGCACCGGGCGTCCAGCGCGGCAGCTTGCGGCCGCGGGGATCTTCCAGTACTAAGCGGACCACACCTTCGGCCTCGACTGCCACATCGGCTACCCGGACCGGACGCGCCGAATCGTGTGGCGCAGGCGCGCCAATGGTGAATGTGCGGATGCGCTCGAGTATGCCGGGATCGCGCCGTTCAGGGTTCTGGCCTTGATCCCAGCGAACCCATAGATGTTCTGGGCCACGGAACGAGGTGTTGGGCACAAATGTGAAGGTCTGATTCGGAACCAATTCGAGTTGTGGCAGGCGACGGGTGAATGCCTCAAGGAAGATTCGCATTTCCATCCGCGCCAGATTCTTACCCATGCATTGGTGGGCGCCATAGCCAAACGTCAGGTGGTCTGTGGTGTTGTCCCGATAGATATCCAGATCGTCGGGGTTCTCGAAGTGACGGTCGTCGTGGTTAGCCGATGCACTGATAATCAGCAGTTTGGAGCCTTCTGGAATCTCCGTATCGCCAATGCGCGTATCCGTGGTGGCGATACGTCGCCAGGCTGCTACCGAGCCTGAATAGCGCAGGCATTCTTCCACTGCATTGGGGATCAGGGTGGGGTTGTCACAAATGTCCTCCCATACTTCCCTGTTTTCCAGAAGCAGCCGGAACATATTGGCTGAGGCGTGCGCGGTTGTTTCGTGCGCAGCAACAATGCCTGCCATCATCATGGAGTGAAGATATGAGTCTGTAACAACCTCAGGCAACTCCTTTTGCTTGCGGATCGCGTATTTCATCCATCCATGACCTGATGGATCCTGGCGCATTTTCTCCAGCACCTTACCGGCATACTGCCAAAAATTCCCGACAGCTTCCGCCACTGCAACCTGCTCTTCTGTTGACGGGCGGCCCCATGTATTTACCGTATGGGCGATGGAATATTTGCGCAGGGTGTCCATGTCTTCTTCGGGAATGCCCAAAAAATTCAGAGCAACCGTCAAAGGAATTTCCCACAGCATTTCGTCGACGAGATCGGCTTCTCCGTTATCGATAATCCTGTCCAGATACTCCTGTGTCAGGCTTTGGAGCATCGGCTCGTGGTGTTTTAATTCATCAAGTGTGAATGATTCCATAAGCGCACGCCGACGTTCCATGTGGGCCGGTTCATCTTCGTTAACCAGCGTGCGATTCATTGCGTAATCGTAGCGCTTGAGCGTGTCCTGCGCCTTTTGTGATACCGGAGTGATTTTCTCCAGCGCAATGGCCGGCGAGAATATCTGATTGTTGCGGAATATCTCTTTTACATCCGCATAGCGGCTAACCACCCAATACCCAAGTTTCGGGCTATAGAACACCGGTTCTTGGTCTCGTGACCAGCGAAGGGCTTCTGGAGGATCGAGTTGGTAGGCGCTCTCGAAGGGGTCGAAATCTGCAGCTTTTGGTGAAACAGGACATCCATTCGGCGCCACCGCGAGCCCACTCATTGGGCAGTGGCCCGCAAGATGAGAGGAGCCTGAGAAGGGATGGTCTGCCATAACAACTCCTAAGTAAGCGTCAGCAAGACTTCTGAATTACCTTTAGTGAGAAAACATGTGTTTGAGTCTTAAAAATTAGGTTAAGTGCTAACATTGGTCAAGCAATCCCCAGCTTCTATTTCTATGCGTCAGTCAACGTTTTGGAAAATAATTGCCTTCACTCCAGTAAGCAGAGGTAGAGGTACAGACGCAACCGAAGGCTTACCATTTTATGTTAGCTTGCTAATTTAATCGATGCTAGTAGAATGGCGGATCCTTATAACTGGGTCTGTTTTCTACTGATCCTTCTACGTTTGCTTAGTGTTTATGACGCCAGATCAAAGTTTTGCGCGCTGGGTCCATGTTTCTCTGGTCGCGTTTGTTGTGTTGTTCGTTTATTTCCTGATCGCGGATATCTGGATGCCTGTCACGCCCCAATCCAGGGTTATGCACCCGGTCGTTCAGCTGACACCTGAGGTCAGTGGCCATGTTGTGCAGGTCCATGTCACCGATAATCAACACGTTCGTGCCGGTGATTTGCTGTTTACACTTGATCAGCGCTCATATCAGCTGGCAATCGACAAGGCGCGTCTCGCGCTGGAGCAGGCCGGTGCTCAGAATGAACAGCTGGATGCAGCAATTACCGCAGCGGAAGCCAACTGGCTGGCAACGAAAGTGGATGTGGGTGACCGATCCCGTGAGCTCCGTCGCATTCGCAGCTTGGCTGCAAAACGTAGCGTCTCCGAGCAGCAACTGGACCGATCAAAAGCGCAACACCAGGCCGCAGTCGCAAGGGCCTCTTCAGCGGAAGCCAGGGTGCGTCAGCTTGAAGCACAAAGGGGTGAACCCGGTGAGGAGAACCTGGCGGTGCGGGAGGCCCGCAATGCGCTGGCAAGCGCGCAGCTCGACCTGGGTTTCACTGAGGTCAAGGCAGAAACCGATGGTACTGTTTCCAACCTGCAAGTTACGCCCGGTGTTTACGCCAAGGCCGGCTTTGTCATGGCGGCTTTGGTGACAGACAGTGCGGATATTATCGCTGATTTTCGTGAAAAGTCTTTGTCGCAGGCGATACCCGGCGACAGTGCCGCGATTGTCTTCGATAGCGTTCCCGGGCAGGTTTTTCCGGCAGCCATTACCGCAGTGGACGCGGGCACAAGGGCAGGGCAGCTAATGGCCGATGGCACTCTGGCGGCACCGGAGTCTACCGACCGCTGGGTGCGGGATGCCCAGCGTCAGCGTGTGCATCTAAAGCTGAACGATTCTGACAGAGCCACACTTGAAGGTCTCCCCTCTGGCGCCCGGGCCACGGTGCAGTTGTACCCAGCTAACGGGGTGCTGTCATGGCTGGGGGCATTACAGATTCGCCTGATCAGCCTCATTCACTATATTTATTGAGGATACCGGTATGTCCAGGTTCCGACCGATCCTCCTCGTTAAAAAACGTGAGCTGAATGCCAATGATGTACGCCAGTGCTTGCGGATCTCTTTCGGGGGCATGCTGGGGTTTTTGCTGTGTAAGCTTATGGGGTGGAATTACGGGGCTTTCTTTACGGTAACCCCTTTGTTGCTGCTGGGCCTGGTACCTCAGTTGAATGCCCATATTATCCGTCAATTTGTGGCGAACGTTGCCCTGGTCAGCCTGGCGGTTTTGGTATTGCAGGGAATGTTTGGCGACAAGCCATTGCCGATGATTTTGGTGGTAATGGGGCTGTTTGGGTGGTTATTCCGGGAGATGGTTCGCGGGCCAAATTTTCTCTTTGGTGCCATGACCGTTGTGAATCTGTCCATGCAGTTCCACTTTGCCAGTTACCCCACAGCCAATGTCGGCGACATTGTCGTTTCTAATATCGTGGCGTCGTTGCTGACACTGTTTATTGCCTTTTTGATGCACACTCTGTTTCCCGACGTTGAAGCACGGCCAGCGCGACCGGTCGCAACCAAGCCGCTGTCCAATCAGCGCCACGAAGTATTGCTGGCAACCACCGTGGCTACTTTGTCGTTTATCGCCTTTCAACTGCTGAGCCTGCCGGGGTCTTTATCTGCCTTAGTTGCGACGATTCTGGTACTGTTTCCATTGAACTGGAAAGGCGCGGGGCCAGCGGGCTGGAATCGTGCGCTGGGTACCTTGGTTGGGTGCAGTTTCGGTTTGCTGGTTCAGTTGCTGTTAATGAATCATTTTGATGTGTTGCCGTTCGTTACGTTCGGGCTTTGGATTAGCCTGATGCTATTTGCCCGTTATCATATGCTCGAAGGCGGCGTGCCAGGTGCGGGCTTCAGTGCTTTGACAACCATGGCGATTCTGTTCGGTCAGTACCTGACACCAAGCCAAGACCTGTTCTTCAGTGATCTTTACCGCTTCAGCTCTCTCAGTGTTGCCGTTCTGGCCACGTTGGTCGTAATTTACCTTATGCATCAACTGTTGAATTGCTTTCACAGTACCCGTTTGTTGACTGTGACGTAGGATTCAGCCCAGGGCGCCTTCGCTACCCATTCGGAACCCATGAATCTATTTTTTACCGTTGCTTGTGGCGTTACCACTAACGGGTAAGCTACCTCATATGTATAATGATAGATATTCGCATTATCGTTAACAACAGGCTCATTTAACCTCTTGAAGAGGTTAAATCCAAGGATGAAGTAGACACACTATGGCCATTCCTGCTCTCGATCATTTGTTTGTTGGTAATTTCGAGCGCTACCGGGATGTGCTAGTGGTGAAAGGCCAGGATCAACGGGTAGGCGTACCCGCCAGGGATCTGATTTCGGGAGAGGGGCTTACCCGACTGCTTGCGGAGTATCGGTGCTCTCAGCCTGGTGATGATCAGCGCGCTCTTATCTCCCTGTGGTCCAGACATTATTTTGCAAAACTCACTGTACCTGTAGTGGTCGCCAACTTAATGTCTGGGCATGAGCTGCCCGTTGCCCTGGATCAGGTCGAGGTGATTCTGGGTAAGGGCGGGGTACCCGAGGCATTCCGGTTGCCTCATGAAGGGCAACCCTTTGAGACGACCCCGCAGGATTCATTTGAGCGTTTCGGGGAACTGTTGGATCATAACTTCGCGCCTCTTATCGAGGGTTGGTGTGCCCACATAAAAATTTCGCGCCGTGTGCTGTGGAACAACGCAGCTAATTATTTCGAGTGGCTCATTCGCACCTTGGAGTCAGCTGGTGTGCCAGATAGCCTTTTGATGGATGGTCAGCAACTGGTCAAGCTGGACAAACGACCGAGCGGTCAATCGAACCCTATGGCAAATCCGGTTCGTTACGTAGAGCGGGGAGAGGGGGTTGAACCGCAACGCCAGCGGCAACAATGTTGCTTGCGTTATCGGTTGCCGGGCCTGGCCCTGTGCCAGAATTGCCCGCTTATTGACCGGCCCCCCAAGGGTGCACGGTTACCTGAAAAACGATAATACCCTGGAGTGTCATGCCACCGCGATACGGGCGCCTTCACGGTGAGGGTGGGGAAGTACGGACATAGTCACGCCGTAAATGTCTTTCAGGGTTTGCTGGTTCATTAGTTTATCCGGTGAGCCTTCCGTTAGCAGTCGCCCACTGTGCAGGGCTACCAGATGGTCGCAAAATCCGGCTGCCATATTGATGTCGTGCAGTACCACCACAACCCCCATATCCAATTCCTTTCCCAGTTTGCGTACCAGCGAAAGCACCTCAATTTGATGAGCCACGTCCAAAGCGGAGGTAGGTTCATCAAGCAGCAAGAAACGGGCGTTTTGAGCTAACAGCATAGCCAGCCACACCCGCTGCCGTTCTCCGCCAGAAAGCTCATCCACGCTTCGATCCGCGAAGCTTTCAGTGTCGGTGAGCGCCATGGCCTGATCCACCTGTTTTGTGTCTTCAGGTGAGAATCGCCCCAATGCCCCATGCCAAGGGTATCGACCGAAACATACCAGTTCCCTGGCGGTCAGACCGTCCGTAGCGGGTGGCTGCTGTGGCAGATAAGCTACCTTCTGGGCCAGAGAGCGGTCACCCCATCGGTGCAATGCCTTTCCTTCCAGGGTGACTCGCCCGGAAGTGGGCGTTAGCTGGCGGGCCAGAAGTTTCAATAATGTCGATTTGCCAGACCCATTGTGACCAATCAGTCCCACCATCTGGCCGGGGCCAACATTGAGGTCGATGGGATGAAGTAACGTTTTCTCTGCCAACCTGTAGCTGGCGGCATCCAGTGTGAACATGGTTCGTGCTCTCTTTGTAATGTCGGTTTTTCAGGAACAGAATGTTGGCATTAGTGTCGGCTCGGCATTCGGTACATACGTACCAGAAAATAGCCACCGCCAATCAGGGTGGCCACTAGCCCCGCGGGCAACTCATGGGGATAGACCAGTGTGCGGGCCAGCCAGTCGGCCCAGAGCATCAACAAACTGCCGATAACAAAGGCGCCTAGCAGTTGTGGCAAGGCTCGCTGGTAACCCAGAAGTCGTGCAAGATGCGGAGCCATCAAGCCCACAAACGACAAGGGGCCGACAACCAACGTGGCTGCGGCGGTCATGAGCGCAGCCAGAAGTAGAAGCAGAAGCCGAGCCGGTGCCAGTGGCAGGCCCAGTGAGCTGGCAGCGCTGTCGCCCAGGGGTAAAAGATCCAGCCATCGGCTTGCCAGCACGGCCAGCAGTGCGAGGATGGGTGTTGCAATGACAAGGGCCCAGGCGTCGGACTGGCCAGAGAGCCAAGTAGACCCCGCCAGCCAGTTGAGCAGCATGACTGATTGGGCGTCGCCCATGGCCAAGATCATGCGAATGCCGGCATCCAACAGGGCTGACAGAGCAATGCCACCCAATAGTAAACGTTGTGGGGAAAAGCCGCTGCGCCTGCTCAATAGCAGGAGCGCCAGTAGAACCAGGGTGCCGCCCACACCTCCGGCCAGAATCTGTAAGGTGCGGCTACCGGTGCCAATCGTAAGAATTAACAACACCATACCCAAAGCAGCGCCGGTGCTGATGCCCAGTAGTTCTGGGCTGGCCATGGGGTTGCGGGTTAATCTCTGAACAATCACGCCGGCGCCGGCGAGCAGTGCACCGGCCATCAGTGCGGTGATCATTCGAGGCAGGCGCATGGCTAGCAGCGCGGTCTCGCCATCAAAGCTGGTCCAGCGCCAGCCTTCCCAGGTGGGGCCGAGAGACAGAGTGACTGCCAAACTTCCCAGAGTGATCAGGCCGAGCAAAAGCAAGCCGGTTTTCGAGAATTCGCGCCGGGCCGGCGCCATGGATACCGACTGGGAGGGTCGGGCAGGCATCAATCGGTTGCGAGTCAACACCCATAACAGCACCGGCCCGCCTATCAGCGCCGTGGCGGCGCCAGTGGGAAATAGCAATTGGCCAAACGCAAGAGTCAGTTGCTGGGCAATACCATCGGCCACCAAACAAATCAGTGCACCTGTGAGAGCGCTGGCCAGCATGCGTTGTCGCAGCGTGCGTGCCCCCAACAGGCGAACGATGGCAGGTGCCGCCAGGCCAATGAAACCAACGACCCCCACATGGCTTACTGTCAGTGCTGTGAGGTAGACCGCCAGTATCAGTGCCAAAATACGGGTGATGCCCGGGGATAATCCTAACGATCGTGCCCCCTCCGTGCCTAGATCCAGCGCTTGCAGCGGGCGCCAGAGTGCCAACGCCACGCCGACAGCAACCAGCAAGCGGGGTAGTAACTCCAGGGTGCTGCGCCAGTCGTTCTGGCTGAGCTCCCCGGCTCCCCAAATAAACAAACCGGCGAGTTGCTCCTGATTGAACAACAAAATCACCGTATTTATGGCTCCCAGGTAAAGGCTTACAATTAGCCCGCACAGCGTAAGCGTAAGCGGATCGAACCCGCGCCGAGCCCCCATCAGCAAAACCAGACCAAGGGCTGCGAGCCCGCCAACCATAGCCCAAGCCTCCCGCCATACCAGCAAGGAGGGAGCCAGCAGCATGACTAGTCCCAACGTTAGCTGGGCGCCAGCTGCGACCCCCAAAGTGGTAGGCGCCGCCAGTGGGTTACGCAGTACTTGCTGTACCAGTGTGCCCGCAAAGCCAAGGGCGGCGCCTGTTAACAAGGCGATGGTTAATCTTGGTAACAGGGTGTAGTGCAGCACCGCTTGTTCGAAGGTTGCAGACTGGGTAAGTACAAGAGCGCCGGGCAGTCGCATTAAATTTTCAAAGCTGCTGGCGGGCGACAACAGCAATCCAGCCAGCAGTAATAACAGTGCCAGTAATGCCAGCCAAAGCTGTGGGTGTCGCTGTAAAGCGCGCGGGTTCATGGCTGCAACTCCCGGGTACCTTCCAGCAGTTGTTCTGCAAGCATGCGGGCCATTCGGGGCACGCTGACCACGCCGCCAAACGTCCAGACCGGCCCTACGCCAGTTATGCGGCCACTGCGGGCCATGGGCAAATATGGCCATAGGCCGCTTGCCTGCAGTCGTTCCCGGTCGGCCTCCGGCCATGGCCGTATGTAAATCAACCAGGCATCGGGGTGGTCGCCCAGATCCGCAATCGTTCCCGGAGTGAAGCCCCAGAGATTGGTAGGTCGGTGCCAGGCATTAGTGAGGCCAGCTTGTTCCAGCGCCTGATTAAGCATGGAGTTATCGCCATGAATACGCACACGCCGGTCGTCCAGAAACCGCACGATAAATGCCCCATGGCCTGCCAGCCCAGCCTGCGACAGCTGCTCTCGGGTGGCAGCAAGGTCCTGTTCGGCCTGCGCAATAACAGCTCGAGCCTTATCTTCAAGACCGAGCACCTTTCCCAGAGCAAGCAGATGTTCACGGGCTTTAACCCACGGGTTCGAATCGGCTTCGTAGGTGGTTTGTACCAATGTTGGCGCAATGGCCCGCAGGGCAGGTACAGCTGCCTGCAAGTGCCCCGACACCAGAATCAGATCCGGTTCCAGAGAGCGGATGGCTTCCAGGTTAGGAGCCTGACGACGACCCACGGACTTTACCGATTCTGGTGCCTGCGGCTGGGCTACCCATTCCCGGTAACGTTCTACTTCTGCCACGCCCACTGGCGTGACGCCCAGTGCCAGCAAATGTTCTGCCAACCACCAGTTCAGCGCCACAATGCGTTTGGGCGTTGAGCTCGGCTGCGGACCGCCGGCTCCGGGCGAGCCCACATTATCTGCACTGGCCGTGAGGCTTATTAACATGAAAGCAAGGGCTCGCAGCACGGGCCCTGGGCGCTTACCAATCAGCATGCCATCAATAGTCCACGGAATAGGTCAGGGTGTAAGTACGGCCCTGGCCCTTGAAATCAAAAAGATTTTCAAAGCCGTAGAAAAGTTGCGCTCGCTGGCCCCACACAGTGTCGTATTGTTTATCAAGCAGGTTGGTTACAGAGAAGTTGAGGCGGCCCAGGGGCAGCTCCCGGGCGGTCAGTAAATCAAATGTGGTGTAACCGTCGATTTCATCGCCGGCATCGTCATCAATGTTGAACGCATGGGAACCTTGAAGGCGGGCAGAGTTCTGGCTGTCCCGCCACTGAACAAAAGCCGTGGCGTTAGGCAGGCTCGCAGCGGTTACCAGGTTTTTCTGCCAGTTGCCGTCTTCATCTTCTATTTCGGAACGGACATAGTGGCCGGTTCCACCCAGCGACCATTGCTCGTTTGCTCGCCAGGTGAGGGAACCTTCCAGGCCGTAGTCCCGGGTTTTGTTGTCAACTACATCCACGGTTAGCGAAGTACGGTTGGTGACTGCTTCTTTATCAGACCAGGTGTAATAGGCGGCTACCTGCGCATCCCACCGTGCCCGATAGGTGCGCCAGCCCAGTTCCACTTGATTGGTTTTCAGCCCGGGCACGGAGTTGTCGTCAATGTTCAGAGAGTCGGTTAGCACGTAGCGGCCGCCACTCAGGGTATAGTTGCCCCGACCGGCTACCTTGCCCGGGTCCGGGATTTCGAAACCCTGGCTCACGTTGGTCCAGACCTGTTGATCGTCATTCAGATTGTAGATGGCGCCCGCATTCAGCAGGGTGACATCGTAATCGTTTTCGCCGCCCGGAATGGCGTCGGCACCGGTTGCTAGCCCTCGCTCTACTTCGACCGCTTGTTGAGTACCTACGAAGTCTTCCATCTCGAGGCGGGCATGCCGCTGGCGGATGCCCGCATTCAGCTGGAGCCGGTCGGTGGCCTGCCATTCAGCTTGAAAGTAGGCGGCAATGCCTTCCACACGGTAGTCCGGGTAGCGGTCGACCGTAAACTCCTCGTCAAACGTCATGCCGCCGCTGGGAAACGCGGTTGCGTTGTCGAAAATCATCTGGTTGGCGGAGAAGTCTTCGCGATCAAGGTCAATGCCATAGTTTAGCCGAACGCTGCCAAAATCCTTGGCCAGTAGGCCTTTGAGTAGGTATTGGCGGGTGTCCTGGCGTGAGGCACCGAAATAACTTTGAGGAAGTGTCGCGCGTTGGTAAGGGTAGGGGTGAAAGCCGGACTCCTCGTTACGCATGGATGCCTGTATATACGCCGTGTGGCCCAGAAAATCCAGATGCTGCCATGCGAGGTTGAACATGTAACGTTCGGTTTGGGGAACCCGGTCGCTGGAGAACCCATCGCGGATTTCAGGGTTGTTTATCTCGGAAAGATAGGGGCCCAGCGAAACGCCTTGGTCTCCTTGGTAGCGGGAATTGTAAAGCTGGGCTGTTAAATCCAGGCTCTGGTTTTCATTGATGCGGATTTGGGTGCTGCCCAGAACGTCTACGCTGCGATTGTATTGTAAATCTGTCTGCGAAATGTCCGGCATGATGGGGTTGCCGTCACCATCGTACATCGCGCCATTGTCTTCAGTTGCAATAGCCAGCCGGCCTTTTATGGTCTCATTGCCCCCGGCAATAGACTGGCCGAAGCGGAATTTTCGGTCCTCGGAGTCGTTAAAACCGCTGGAAACTCCTACTTCAGTGCTGAACTGGGCATCGCCCTCCCGGCCTTTTTTGGTGATGATGTTGACGATGCCGCCGGTGCTGCCCCCACCGTATACAGCCGTAGCACCTGAAAGCACCTCAATGCGTTCCACATTGAAGGGGTCAATAGAATCGAATTGCCGGCTGAGCCCGCGGGAGCCATTGAGCGACACACCATCAATCATTACCAACACACTGCGCCCCCGCATGTTCTGGCCATAGTTGGTACGGGTTTCGGGGGCCAAGTCCATGCTGGGTACCAGTTTGCCGACCACTGTTTTCAGATCCTGGCCGGAGCGGAATTGTTCTTCCAATTCCTCGTCCTCCAGGACCCAAACAGAACCCGGAATCTGGCTGATTTGAGCCGGGGCTCGGCTGCCTACCACAACCAATTCATCCAGTGACGTTGGCGCGGCATGCACAGCGAATGGTGCAGCCATGGCCAACGATAGTAGGGTTCGAGAGGCAGTGAGTCGGGCAGCCATTGAGTGTTTCTCCTGATAAAAATAAGACGCGATTGTAAATGATTATCAGATAGATTCAATAGCGTGTGGAAGAATTTTGCCTTTTGCTTCCTCTTGAACACGGCTGCCTACCGCCTGGCTGCTCCATTGAACGGGTATTCCTTGTTCTTCAACTGGGTAATGAGCTTCTCCAAGAAGATGGTTAACGATGATTGCCGAACGCCAGCTCATCAGACTGAGCTGGGAGTCGGCAACGCCATGGCTGAAACGCCCCTGATTGACGGCATAGATGGCCCGGTTGTCGGGGCCGTCCCAGTTCAGATTGAAACTGTGCTTCATGCGCGGATGACCCTTGGTGTCCCGGTGCAATTTTTGCTCGAGAGGGGCCAGGCATGACGCAAGCTCCTGGTCGAAACCAGTGCAAAGAATCAGTTGTTCGGCCTGGAATTCCTCGAACTGGTCATCCAGGCTATTGTGGGTGAGTAGCGTCATGGGAGAACCTTCACTGACGGCATGAAGCGTCCGCCCTGGTAGCAAGTCGGGCATCGGGCGCTGGGGTTCTTCAAAGGGGTATTCATATAGGCGCTGATAGAGCGCCTGCAATGTATCGGGAGAAATACCATCGGATGCCAGTTTCTGGTCATGCACCAGCTCCCTGCGCCTTTGTTCCGGCAAGTTATGGAACGTGTTCACATAGCCCGGGGTAAAATACAAGTTGGTAAACGGCGTTTCATCCAGTGGTTCGAAGTTGGAGCGCCGGGATAACCAGCGGATGCTGGCAGGCTTGCCCCATAGGCCATCAAGCAAACCTAGCATTACCTCTGCTCCGGATTGACCACCACCGATGATTGCAACGTGCTGGCCCGTGAAGTCCCTGTCCCGGTTTCTCAAATTAATGCAGTGGATGCGCTTATTCTCCGGCAGCGCCTGGCAGGCTTTTGGGATGTGCGCGCGGATACCGGTGCCAATGCATAGGTTGCGGCTATAGACTGGTTCTGGCCGGTGTCGGAAAAACAGTTGAAAGAGACCATCTTCAAAAGTAACGGATTGCACCTCGTGCCTAAAATACAGATTCGGCAGGTGGCTTGCCACCCATCCCAGATAGTCGGCAAATTCCCGGCGGCTGATAGTGGCCATATCCGCACTTAAAAACGGATAGATTCGTCGTTTCTGAACTAGGTAATTCAAAAAACTCCATGGGTTGCATGGGTCTGCACTGGTAACCAAATCCTTGAGGCAAGACGTTTGCAAGCGCGCACCCGGGAGTTGCATGCCGGGGTGCCAGTCGAATGCTGGCTTGCTGTCAAAAAAACCCACGTTCAAGTCGGGATGCCGGTCCAATAGGGCCGCCACACTCAGGTTGAAAGGGCCTATGCCGATACCGGCGAGATCCAGAATGTCCTTACTCATGGCATATCTCCAGGGGTTGATGGTTTTGGGGGTGAAGGGGGTTGGGTAGCGCTGGGCCTAGTGCTGGGGTGGGGCGCGCGGCATCGTCGCTGTAGCCGATACAAAAGCGCACCTTGTTAAGACATACCCGCTCCATAGACGGTCGGAGCAGGTCGAATTGCGCAAAGCTCGATGCGAGTTCCGGGTGAGCCAGTTGATAACGCTTCAGCCGGGCGTGAAGCAGCTGATAGAAGGCTCTTTCTGGAAAGCCGAGATGCTCCTCTAGCAAGGGCGATAAAAACCTTAGTCCGGTGACCAGGTGCCCGGTATAAAGATCGTGAAGCAGGTGCGCTGGGGGCAGGCGGGGTAGATGCTGCGCCAGGGACTCGGTAAGTCCGGCCTGAGTGGGTAGGTCGCCCTCGGCCAACCTTACATCACCATGAAAATCCTTGATAACCACCCTTTGCGGGCAGAATTTTTGGAACATAACCCCCAGGTTCTGGCCGTGCGCTACCAGCCCAATACCGTAACGACATAACAAGTGGTATAGGGGGAGTGTGATTCGATCGAACAGTTCGGTAAGCCAGGCCTCAACGGACAAGCCAGAACAGCGAATCATCTCGGCAGCCAGAGGGAAACCGGCGGCATCGGTTTGCATGAGCACGGCGAATATCCAGCCCTGCTCGCCGGGCTCGGCTTTACTGGACAGGCTTTCTCGCCAGACGGCTCCCAGCATTTCCCGGTAACGGTACGGCGTACCCTCAACCCCCTGTTGGTGGGGCTGCGGCAGGTGTACTCCGCCAAGCTCCCGTTGCACGGTCAGGCCGGCTGCACAAAGAAAAGGGTCATGGGCGGCAGTGGTTGCCAGCCAGTCTGACAATTCCGGTGCCCAAGCCATGGGTTCTGGCGGAATGCCCCGATAAGAAGAGGTGTTGAGAACTGTCAGTGAGAGTTTTAAATCGCACCGATTCGGCTCGTCCATGTTCGACAGAGTCCGGATGGACTGTTGGGGCAGGTAGCCAGGGCCGCACTCCCCAAGGTCAACCAGGGTGCCGCTTTGCAGCATCGCAATATACTGACTCTGGATATAGCGCTGCCACTGCCAGGGGTGAACCGGCACCAATGACCAGTCTGGGGAAGAAAGATAGTCGGTGAGAACCTCCCTCTCTGCTGACAGCAAACAGGCTTCCGGGGTTGGCGTACCGAAGGTGCGTATGCCGGTGGTTCGGTGGGCCGCCAGCCACCGCAGGGTGATCGGTTGACTTGCTTCGGGGCTATATTGTTGCAAGTCATCCACGCTCCATCCGAGCCGCCCGCGGTTTGCCAGCAGCTTGGGGTGACCATCCAACAGCGCTTCCAGACTGATGGGCGGAAGGTCTAGTAGTTGTCCCGCGGTTTTGGCGGCCAGTTTCTGCTGACGCAACAGGTCACCGGTGAGTGTATTGTTTATTTCTTCTATAAAGTTGCCGAGGGTGATGTCGGTCATAGCGAATGCGTCACGGCAATCGAGGATCATTTGCACGGCATCGCTGAACGGCGCCCCATCCCGGAGTACGGTGTGTGGCCGTATCCATAGAAAATCCCACGGCGTTCTCCGTGCCTGGAACCGATAGCAGTGTTGGCCCGCATTGAGTTCGTAGACATCACCTTCCCGGTGCCTGGGCGAAAGCACTCCTTCGTAGGTGCATTCGCCCAGCAGACGGGCCATTAGCCGTTGGTTAACGATTCGCCAGTGATTGGATTGTTCCATCTAGGCTGTCCCTGTCGATTACAGTTGGGTGTCGAGGAAGAAGCGGTCGCGGGGGTTGCACAGCAGCGCCGCCCGTTTATGGGGGAAGTCAAACTCGCCACGCTTTTCCCACGTGGTGGTTTCGGTATGGCGTAGCATTGCTTTGTTGTCAGCTTTGGGTTCCCCCCAAATGTGCCGGGTGCGGGGTTCTGCAAGAAACAGGAAGTGGCTGACGGCGTTGAGCCAGTGTGGTGTCTGACCCTTGCCAAGGAAGGCTTGTTCGCCCACAAGTACGTGCACACCCTGGTCGTAAGGGGCTGCATCGCAATAGGGGCCTAGTCGGTCTTCCACTGCATAGTAGGTTTCAAAATAGCCAACAGCCTCACCGTTGGCTTCCAGAATAAGTGGTGTGGAGTGCGAGTCTGCCCTGCGCTCATCCAGCATGGCGTTGAGGCGCTCGCGGCTCCAGGGGTACTCCCAGAACTTTGCAACCCGAGGGCTGTTCTGCCAGCGATGGAAACGCTCGCTGTCTTCTTCTACGGTCGCCTGGCGCAGTGTGATGGTTTTACCGAGCCCGGGCGCAAACCGTCTGTACAAGATTTGGTTTTCTACCGTTGGGCGCCGAGGGTGCCGGATATCGCCGGTCTGGACGATGCGATCTGGCAGAATCGGCCACAGAGCCTTGTCGAGCCAATACTCCCGTATCTGATAGAAGTCCGAGCGAAACAGAGCCTTGCCTCCCTCTGTTTCTTCCCACGCCGGATGACACGTATCGAAGAACTCACAGGTTCCATTTGTTAGTTCAATCTGCCGGCTGTCCAATGTGTAGAACAGAGAGTCCAGCACGCGGTGGCTGGCCTCTCTGTTCAGGGCAGGGCCCTCCCAGTCCAGAATGCGGCCGCCGGTCGCGGTCACTTGATGCCGTGCTTGCCACACTTGGTGGTCCAGACTGATCCGCAGTTGTTGGCGGTCGGATGAGGAAGTCACTTCAATGGGTGAGAACGTATGTGTCATAAGCGTCGTTATTCTCCGTTTTCAGGGGGTGGCTAAGCACCAGCGGATTGGGAATGGGGTGATAGATGGATTCGAGATCGTCCAGGGTGTTTTCGTTCAGCGCCCTCAGGGAACACAGAAAATTGTTCTTGGCATAAAGCTGTGGGCTGTTTAGCAGGTAGTGGATGGCGCTGGGGTCAGCCGGAGCCTCTGCGCTCCGTTGCTGCAACCACTCCCTAAGCTGACCCAGGAGGTGGGTTTCGGTACAAAGGCTGGCGGCAGCCAGGGAGCTGATCACGTTAAACGTGCTGTTGATAAACAGGTAATAGCTAAACAGTCTTGTCCCCAGGGCATCTGGTAAATCATTCCCGCTGGCTTGTGCCGACGCCGCGAGCCCAGGGCCGAACTGCTGGTGTGCAAGGGCCGAGAAGCCGGTGCCCTGGCAATCTCGGAACCAGGCAGCAACCGGTTGGAAGCGGTCGTCCAGACGCAATATCAGGTTCTGCTGGTGGGCGCCGAACAAAAGCCCGAGGTTGCTCTGGGCATCCAGCAGGGGTTTGACTGCCAGGTCCAGGTAGGCGCGAAACCAGGCGATGGCTCCAGCCTCATCGGTATTCATAGCTTGCAGACAGTGGCCAAGCCTGGAGAGCCCCGTGGACGGATTGTCCTGCAGCAGTGAGGCCAGCAGCTCGCAGTTCTCGGCATTGTCACCCTGAAAGGGGTTATCCCGGAATACCAGCGTGGTCTCGGGCAGCGGGTTGTCTGAATTGTCGCAGAGCGCTAGAGCAAGAGGTTCATTGAGTATCTGGAATTGGGGGTGTCTTGCCAGCCAACGCTGGGCGGGCTCTGTATCCAGAAGGTCGGCCAGTGCAGGTCCTCGCAACGCTTCCTGGGGCTGCAAATGGCGAAGGGAATTAGTGATGCGAACAGAGAGGGAGAACTTCAGCATCCAGTCCTGTTCGTCGGACCAAATCGCCCTTAGCGACGAAGTCGCGCGCCATGGGCTGGTGCCCATGGCCAGGCTCCGTAACCGGCCTTCGGCCTGCATTGTGCGAAGAGCCGGATGAGCTTGCCAATGGCGGTGCTGGAAGGGATGGCAGGGAATAATCATGTGTCCAGGCTGTTTGGCGGCGTGTATGGCACGGCGTACAAATGGAGATTCTCGTTCCAGCAAGGATTGAATCGCGTGGGCCATCGACGCCCCCGTGGATTCGTTACAGCGGACACAGGCGGAATCTACGCTGTACCAGATTAGCGAAAACCGGCCCGCGTACTCCGGTGAAAATACCGCTGCTTCCTCCCGATCCATGTTTCCCCGGTCTTTCGGGCAGGGGTGGATGGAGTGGCCGTTAACAAGCGCCTGCTCCGACTCGATAAAGCTTTGGAGCCCGGAGTCGGATACGAGCAAATGCTGCGCACGGTAGCCCAGGGCAAGGCCAAGGTTTTCTTCACTGCGTTGTACCCGGTCACAAAAGTTCTCCCGGGCCTGGGATGTTGACTCGTTTAAAAGCGCAGGCAGAGTCAGGGTCCACTCTACCGCTGTCATGAAACTCACCGGTTTGGGGCCATTCTTCGAATTCAGCAGGAGATCCGGCCCGAGAAGATGTCGACCGCCCAGGCTGCGAAACCGACAGGGGATCAGAAGTGTTTCGCCCGATTGAGGGTGGGTGATGGAAAAGTGACGGTGCTGGGAATGCCAGGGCCAAGGGCCTGTTTCCCGGAGCAGTGCATTGAAATAAGCGTTAATGGGAGGGTCAAATTTTTTCCGGTGTCGACTCATAACGAAATCCTTATCTGGGTAATGTTGTGAAACACTGTAAAGTTAACGATAATGATTCGCAATTGCGTATTGTGGCGACAGGTTAGAGTGAGGTAGCGATGACTATTCGAGGAAAGGATGCCTGGGGACCGGTTCTCATGATGGGGTTGCTGCAGTCAGCTCTGATTGCTTGTTTGCCTTGGCTTATCGAACGCACTGGGCTTTCGGCAGGAATTTGGTCACTGGTTCTGTCCGCCGGAATGGTTCCGGTACTGATTGGCGCGCCTCTGTGGGGGCGGGTGGCTGATCGCCGGGGCGCGCGGCCAGTTATTGGCTTGGCATCTGCTCTGGTATTGGCAGGTTTCGGGCTGGTGTTGCTGGTGTTGGGGCTGAACGTCCAGGGGGCGTGGGCGGCAGTCTTTCTGGTGCTGGCACGACTGGCCCATGGCGCGGGGGCAGGCGGAATCTTTCCCGCAGCGCAGCGGCTTGCGATTGCAGGAATCGGGCCGAAAGACTGGAGTTACCGGCTTTCCCGCCTTCAAATAGCAGTTCATGCAGGCCGTCTTGCCGGCCCCGCACTGATTGCTTTGGCTACCTGGCTGGGGATGATGACGGGGTTGTTTATGGCAGGCGTTCTGGCCGTGCTGTTGGTGCGGGGAAGTCGTTCTGCCCCAGTAGAGCACGAGCCAGAGAATGGCTTTCTCCATGGTCAACCTCGTAGCCGTTTACCTTGGGGGCCGGGGCGGCCGTTTTACCTGATGGCTCTGTTGCTAACAGCCTGGGTAGGCTCCTTGCAATTTGTGCTTGGCCCAGTCCTGACCCGTATTGCAGAGGTATCGGCCGAAGCTGGATCTTCTCTGACGGCGGCTGCCCTGATGCTGACCTCCGTTGTGGGGCTGGTGTTAGGCCCTCTGGTACATGCCCGGATACGTGGGACGGTTGCGCTTACGATGGTCTGGGGGGCTGCGCTTCTGATAGCTGGGGTGGTATTAGGTGTTGCAACGACGGTCTTTGAGATCTATGTAGGTGTTGCTTTTCTTGCCTTTGGCGCCGCTGTACTCACACCTTGGTATGGCAGCCAGGTGCGTCAGTGTCAGCCGGATGCGCACGGAGAAGTCGGCGGACGGTTAACCAGCACCCACACACTGGGGTACATCGCCGGAACCCTTGCAGGAGGCTGGTTGCTAGAGGTACACCCGGATCGGGCGATGGCCGCCTTTGTGTTGCCTGCGCCGGTGTTGGTGCTGCTCGCGATAAAAGCCCGGACACTTGAGTAATCCCGTAGGCAATGCGAGCCCCTCCGCCACAGATGCTGAGGGTCACGCTGATATTGATGGCGATGGAGCGATTACTGGCGGTTTGCGTTTTTGATCCGGCCCTAAATTGCAGAATCTGGGAACCTCTGCTAGCAGTTATAAGGGAACAGCAAGCTTATTTCAGCGCGACCGGAGGCGAGAACATGCCTGAACATGATGGTGCGGTATTGGGCGAGCACTATTCCCATAAAATCAGTGCAGAGTTTGACAGTCAGATAGCTGCAAGCAGGGCCGTAGAATCGTTGAAAGTGGCTGGAATACCACGGGAGCAGATCCGAGTCGTCCAGCCACATGACCCCCATATGGGGCACAAGGTAGAGCCGGACGATAAGGGCATCGCGCGGTCTCTGGTCAAAACTCATGTGAGGTTTGGGTTGATAGGTCTTGTGGTTGGGCTGGTGATCGCTGCTGTGCTGTTGGCTATCGGCCCAGCATTGGCCCGATCAAGCCCGGTGATGACGTTTGTCGCGTTGGGTTTCCTGGGCACGATATTGGCCCTTCTTCTCGCGGGTGCCGTATCTTTACGGCCGGATCACGACGTTTTAATAGAAAAAGCGCGTATTGCAAAAGACGACGGGCGCTGGACCGTTGTGGCGCATTGCGCCAGCGTGGATCAGCGGGAACTGGCAAAAGCGACAATGGATCACAGCACTCAAACCCTGTAACCGCATGAGAGGCCTTTCTCCAGCGTTTTTTCATTGGCGGCGAGCGACAGTCGCCTAAAACCGTTCGGCATGAGCTTTTTCCCAGTCTGCTGAGTACGCAGAGGGCACAGTTCCGGAGAGGAAGTCTCCGGGCTCTACCAGAGGGTGAAATTCCCGATAAGTGCAGGCCGGACCAAACTCAGGTCGATGATAGATGTGCTCAAACGTAAGCTCATCAGGTGATCCGAGGCCCATTGAGAGACCTGGCCCGAGCTGGGTGAGTGCGAGCAATACGAACCAAGGCACAAGCCAAACTGGGGGCTGTCTGTTGCCTCTGGGGCAAGCCTCATACTCGGTGGTGTTGTTCAAGATACTTCACGGCATCCGTGCGTAGTGGCAGGTTGAGTGCGACCATAATGCTTTGGCGCTCGTAGCCCAAGTCCGCGAGAATGTCGTCTTTTTCAGCAAGGAGCGTGTTGGCCATACGCCGAAAATGCTGGCGCCGGGCATAGCTTTCTACCAATGAGAAGGAAGCCTGTTTGGCTGTTTGTTGATTTGCCTTTAAGCCCAGCATTGCCATCACCTATAAGTATGTGTGCTTGCCCACCAAACCCGGTTGCTACTACGACGCTACGCAACCCAAGTACCTTATACGAGAGTGCTGCTTCGGAAGCATTCAATCAAACGAAAAGAATTTAATCTTGCCTTCAGTTATTCTTAAGGGGACGATTCGATCTTCCTGATGGAGGTACGATAAATTGGCCATGCCACTGCTAGACAATGAAGTGCTCAGAACCTTCGTTACAATTTCTGAATGTGGCACCTTTACCGGTGCCGCAAAAATTGTTCATCGGACGCCTTCGGCGCTGAGCATGCAGATAAAGCAGCTGGAGCAGAAGCTGGGGAAATGCCTGTTTATTCGTGAACCCCGACAAGTTCGATTGACCCCAGAAGGTGAGGCGCTATTGGGTTACAGTCGGCGGTTGTTACGGTTAAACGAAGAAGCCGTGCGATACTTCCTGGCGCCATCCCTGGAAGGCAAAGTGGGTATCGGGACATCAGATGACATAGGCACTCGAATTTTGCCGGAAGTACTTTCCCAGTTTGCCCGCTCATACCCTGCGGTGCTTGTAAACGTTGTGGTTGGCTCCAGTAAACAGAATCTGGAACGGTTAGATGCCGGGGAACTGGACATGGCACTGGTGACGGTTTCGGATGACGTTCAGAGGGTTCGGGGGGAGGTTGTGCATGAAGAGCCCCTGGTTTGGGCTGGGCATGAAGAGTCGACCGCATTCTTGCGATCTCCGGTGCCGCTTGCCGTGGCCCACGAAGGGTGTGCTTGGCGCCGGATGACGCTGCGGGCTCTGGATAAAACAGGTACTCCGTACCGAATCGCCTACACCTGTGAAAATTGCTCCGGCCAGGAAGCGGCCTTGATGGCGGATCTGGCGATCGCACCCTTCCCGCGAAGCCTTGTAAACTCTCCCCTGAAGGAAATTACCAACCAGAACTTGCCTGAGATCGGCTCCTATCAGTTGGCACTTGTTCGACGTGGTACCAATCCGGTGAGTGATGCACTGGCAAATCACGTGAAGAGCGCATTCGTAAATCGGCAATAATGACGTATGGCGTTAAACTTCGCCGCTCAAAAAGTGCTCAGGTAATTGACTAAAGAAAAGATCAACCAAGCGCGTTGCCTGGGATTGCAGATCAAACGTACCTGGTAGTAACAGCCACAGGTAAACCACACCCGTCACCTGAACGTGCAGGTGCGTGATGGCGCTGTCGATGTCCAGATTTTTTGGCATATAGTTTTGCCGGATGGCGCTGGTAAAAGCTGCGTGCATTCGCTCGGAGCCGATTAAAACATTGTTTCGGAGCAGGGTGCCAATGGGCTCGTTTTGCGCGGTCATCTCGCACTTCTGAAACACTATTTCATAGACTCGCCTGCGGCTAGGGTCCCGCTCTATTTCACGAACCACGAACAGTATCGATGCCCGCAAACGCGCCAACGGGTCTGCGTCGCCAAGCTCATCCAGAGTCGGGTCCAGCTGCCCTAACTGCACTGACTGCCTATCAAGCATCGCTTTAAATATGTCTTGTTTGTTCTTGAAATGCCAGTAGAAAGCACCTCGGGTAAGGTTGGCTTCTTGGGCTATTTCATTAAGCGATGCCTGCGCGACACCTGTGCGATGAAATACAATTTCAGCGGCGTCGATCAGCTTTTCGCGAGTCTGTTGCGCTTCCTCTTTTGTCCGGCGGGCCATCTTGCTTATCTCCCATAGGTGTTATCAACACGATATTACCACTTCTATACATTCAAGTATGTATGTATAGTGATCGCCACCTGAATAGCGATCTGGAGTGATGAACTAAGATGATGAATAGTCGATGTTGTTTGACGGCTCACATTTCCATATTTGCAGCTACCGCAATGTTGGCTGGCCCCGTGTTGGCAGCGACAGATAGCCAGCAAACAGAACCCAGCGAATGGTCTGTCGGCCTTGGTGTTGGTGGTGGCTGGTCGCCCGAGTATCTTGGCGCGGATACCTACAAAGCGGAGGGGCTACCCTGGATACAGGCTCGTAAAGGTCAATTATCTATCAACCCGGTTACCGGCATCAGTTACGACTTTTTGAAAAGCGAGCGTTGGAAGTTGGGGCCCGCATTGTCTTACGCCAGAGGGCGGGAGAACTCCGGTGCGCTCACGCAGTTTGAAGATGTGCACGGCAGTTTGTTGGCCGGCGCTATAGCCAGCTGGACGAGCGGCCAATGGCAAATTAATGGTGATATTGCTGCCCCGGTTTCGGGGGACCTTGATGGCGTGCGTGTGCGCGGTTACTTGCGTTTTTGTGGAAAAATTACAAATCGACTGCTCTATGCCGCGGGCCCTGGGGTTTCCTGGGCCAGCAACCGCTGGAGTCGAGCCCTGTTTGATGTTTCTATTGAGGATGCTGCGCGCTCCGGGTTAAGGCCCTATCGCGCCGAAGGAGAGTACGTTCAAGGCAGTATGAACGGCCGGCTGACCTTCTTGGTAACTCGCAAGTTTAGTGTGTCGACGGTGGCCCAATATAGCCGGTTGTTCGGAGATGCTGCAGATAGTTCCATTGTTGAAGATGTGGGTGATGCCAACCAGTGGCATGGTAGCCTCGCGATCAACTACCAATTTTAAAAGGCATCTGACTAGCGTTCATTGCGCTAATCAGAGTTAAAGGAACAGATAAAATGAACCGCTCGTTTTCCCGGAGTACGTCAAGCGTTGTAACAATCATAGCCGCATTGCTTCTGGCCGGCTGTTCCGATAACCAAGCTGAACCCGAAACTGAAACTGCCCCACCTGTAAGGCCTGCGGTTATCCAAATCATCGGGGATAACGCCTTGGCCAGCATCAGCTTTAATGGTGTTGTCCGTTCTGCAGAAAGGGCCGAGTTGGCGTTTCGTGTTCCTGGCAAAATGGTGGCCATGGAGGTGAACGAGGGTGACAAAGTCGAGAAAGGTGAGTTGCTGGCTAAACTCGAACAGGACGAGTTTCTCCGGGCGGTCAACTCTGCCAAAGTCGAGTTTGATAAGGCGCAAGCGGATTATCAGCGTGGTGTTCAAATTTTCAAGTCGACCCAGGCCATTGCGAAAACCGACCTGGAGAAACTCAAAACCAAACGGGATCTGGCCAACAACAAGCTGTCTAACGCCCGGCAGGATCTCGATAACACATCCCTTCGAGCGCCCTTTGCTGGCGTAATTGCTCAAAAGACGGTGGACAATTTTCGCAACGTGAATTCCGGTCAGGCCATTTATGTTCTTCACGATCTCAAAAATCTTGAAGTGGTGGTAGATGTGCCAAGCAAGATGTTTTTCTCGCCAACTGGCCAAAGGGAAGGGTTTGCCTTGGTTGAGAATAACGGCAGCATTCGCTTACCGGTTGTGTACAAAAGCTACTCTTCGGAACCAGATACCCTGTCTCAAACCTACCGTGTGGTGCTTGAAATCACGGACCTTCAAGGTCAAAACGTATTGCCCGGCATGAATGCCCGAATCTACCCCGCTGAAGGTGGAATGGTTGAAGACGCGGTTATTCAGGTGCCCATTCAGGCGGTTTTGCCCACCAATACGGGTGACGAATTTGTTTGGTTGGTCGGGGATAACGGCGCGGTTGAAAAGCGCGTGGTGAGTGTGGGCGAATTGATTGATGACCAAGTGGTTGTTAAAGAAGGGTTGGCAGTGGGCGACAAGGTGGTTGTCGCTGGCGTAAGCGCTTTGAGTGAAGGTATGAGGGTTCGGCCCCTTGAGTCTAAGGGGCAAAAGTAATGAATCTTGCCGCATACGCCATTCAGAAAAGAACCAGCTTGTGGGTGATCATTTTTTTGACTCTGCTGGGTGGCTACTTGAGTTACCTCAATCTTGGGCGCTTTGAAGACCCCGAGTTCACTATTCGCAAAGCAGTGATTACAACATCTTATGAAGGCGCAAGCGCTCAGGATGTGGCCGACGAGGTTACCGACCCGATCGAAGCTGCCGTGCAATCCATGCAGGAAGTAAAGGAGATTAAGTCGGTCTCCAAGCAGGGAATTTCGGAGGTGAATGTTGAGATTGATCTGGCATTTTCCCGAACCAAAGCCGAGCTGGAGCAAGTTTGGGATAAGTTACGTCGCAAGGTAAACGATGCTCAACGGTCGTTACCTAGTGGCGCGGGCCCTTCGTTTGTGAACGATGATTTTTCGGATGTATATGCGTTGTTTTACGCCATTACCGCCCCCGGATACAGCAACAAACAGCTGCACAACTACGCCGACTTTTTGAGCAAAGAGCTTGCGCTGGTGGATGGCGTGGCGAAAACCGCACTGATCGGCCAACGAGAAGATCGTATTTACATCGAAATTTCCAGCGAACGGCTGGAAAACCTGGGCGTTACCGCAGAGCAGGTGTATCAGGTGCTGCAGAAGCAGAACAGCATCACGGTGGCGGGTGAAGTGCAGGCAGGTTCCATGCGACTTCCGGTGATTCCAAAGAACGCCGTCGGGAGCTTTGAGCAGCTCAAAACACTGCCACTGGGCATAGGTGGCGATGGGCAGACCGTTAAGCTGGAAAACGTAGCCAGCGTGAAGCGAGGCTACCAGGAACCGGCGCCGTTTCTGATGGAGTACAACGGCGAGCGGGCTATTGGCCTTGGTATCTCCAACATATCCGGCGGCAACGTGGTTGAAATGGGGGACGCCGTTAAGGCCCGCCTGGCCGAGCTGGATGATCAGCGCCCGGTCGGGGTTTCTCTAAATGCAGTTTCCATACAGTCGGATTCCGTGCGGGCTTCCGTGGCGAACTTTATCGGCAATCTGGCCGCAGCGGTTGTGATTGTGTTCATCGTACTGCTGGCGTTTATCGGCCTGCGGTCGGGCGTCATTATCGGTTTTGTACTGTTGCTCACCGTTGCTGGCACATTAATTATTATGTTGATAGACAACATAGCCATGCAGCGTGTGTCTCTGGGTGCGTTGATTATTGCACTAGGCATGCTGGTGGATAATGCCATTGTGGTCACCGATGCGGTGCTGGTGAAGTTCAAAAATGGTGAGGATCGCTATCAGTCGGTTCTGGATGTGGTTCAGTCAACAAAGTGGCCACTGTTGGGTGGCACACTTGTTGGCATTCTTGCGTTCAGCGCGATTGGCCTGTCACCCAGTGATATGGGCGAATACGCCGGCTCGTTGTTTTGGGTCATTCTCTATTCCATGGCGCTCAGTTGGGTTTTTTCCGTTACGGTTATCCCCATGCTGTGTTATCAGTTCCTTAAGGTAAAACAGACCAGTGGGCCTGAAACTGAAGGCGCGGTTCTGCGCACCTATCGCGGCTTGCTGTACCAAGTGCTTAAGTACCGCAAAACCACTGGGGTTGTGTTGATTGCCCTGTTTGCTGCGGGCATCGCCGGCACCAGTTTGGTGCCACCGGGGTTTATGCCAGATTCGCAACGGGCGCAGTTCGTGGTAGATGCTTATTTGCCCCAAGGCTCGGACATTTCATACACAGCTAAGGTGTTGAATGAGATTGCTGAAGATGTAAAGGCCCACGATGGCATTACAGATGTTACGTCGTTTATTGGCGGCGGTGGGTTGCGCTTTATGCTCACGTACGCACCAGAGCCCCGCAACCCATCCTATGGACAACTGTTGGTCGACGTTGCAGATGAGAGCCAGATTTCCACGTTGATCACCGAGTTGCAGGGCGAGTTAACGGCCAGGCATCCGGAAGCGTCCATCAAGGCCTGGAAGTTTATGTTGGGCCGAGGGGGCGGAAAGAAGATTGAAGCTGGGTTTAGCGGGCCAGATTCTGCAGTGCTGCGCCAGCTTTCCGAACGCGCCAAAGCCATGATGACAGAAGACAAAAGCCTGATAGCAGTACAGGATGACTGGCGTCAGCAGGTACCCTTTGTGGTGCCCACCTACAACCACGCTCTGCTGCAAAAGCTTGGGCTGACAAGTGTTGAAGTTAACCAAGCCATAGCGCAAACCTTGAGTGGCCGCACCGTGGGTCAGTACCGTGAAGGTGACGACCTTATCCCAATGGTGGTGCGTGCGCCGCTTGACGAGCGCAGCCGCCAGCAGGTTATTGGAAGCATCAAGGTGTACAGCCAGAAACTGGATGAATCTGTACCCGTAAGTGAGCTTGCCGAGTCGGTCGGTGTGGTGTGGGATGACGCAATGATTCGCCGCATGGATAGGCAGCCGACCATCATGGTGCAATCAGATCCTGCGCCTGGAATTCTCACCGACGATGCCTTCAACTCAATACGAGCCAAAATCGAGTCCATTGAGCTTCCGCCGGGTTATGAGCTTACCTGGTACGGCCAATATAAAGCCTCTAAGGATGCCAATGCCGGCTTGGCGGTTTCTGCGCCTTACGGATTCGCGGCGATGATTCTGGTGGTCGTATTCATGTTCAATGCTATCCGGCAGCCACTGGTGATCTGGTTGACGGTTCCGTTTGCGGTGGTGGGCGTTGTTATCGGATTGGCGTCCTTTCAGGCCGCGTTTGAGTTTATGGCGATTTTGGGCTTCCTGAGCCTGATCGGGATGATGGTCAAAAATGCGATTGTTCTGGTGGATCAGGCAGACAACGATATTCGGGCGGGTATTGCCCCTTTCGATGCCGTTGTTGATGCTTCTATCAGCCGGGCAAGGCCTGTTGTGCTGGGTGCCCTGACCACCATACTTGGGGTGGCTCCATTGTTAATGGATCCATTCTTCAAGAGTATGGCCGTAACCATTATGTTCGGACTGCTGTTTGCGACAGCACTGACATTGGTAGTAATCCCGCTATTGTATTCCGTGCTGTTCAGAATAAGGAGCCCGGAGGTGAGGCCGTGAAAAAGGAGGGTTATTTGTGCCAGAAGGTGCTGAACTCCGTCGAATGGATGACGATATAAACGACGCTGCGGGACAGCAAGAGACGCACGGCAGTGGTTACAGAAAGCCTGGGCGGCGAAGTGAGTGAAGCCGCCCAGGCTTATTTAAGGACTTTTATAAATCGGCTGTAATTATGCTTTCGCAACCCAGGACTGGCACCATCCTTCGGGTTCCACGCTATTCTGAGGGAACAGCTGGCAACCGTTGTTGGCTTCCTGGAAGAATCTGCAGTTTGAGCATTGTTCCCCCGCTTCGTACGCAGGATGGTCGCTGGCGTCTTCGGCTTTTTTAACGTAGTTCAGAGCCTTGGCCTGAGCGACTGATGGGTCAAGTGGCGTAAGTTCCTGGGCGAAAACACGCTGAGAGAGAATGCTTGCTCCTAAAGGTAGAGCAGCGATGCCGAGTAGGCTCTGACGCATGAATTTACGACGACTTTGATTAGTCATGATATCTCCTTGGTCATTTGTGAAACCCTTTAAAGTATCCTGTATTTGTTCGTGCTTTGCTACTTTGAAGCGCGATCAACCCCGAATTCAGATAATAATCGCGTCACTTTGACCTTGCTGTACAATAAAATCATGATGTTACTTATTTTACTTATTTGTACGATTGTTATCGCGGTAGCGACTCTGTTGCCCCTTTGGCGTCACCCCCACTGGAGCGTTCGGAGCTTTGATTTTCCGCGCCTGCAGTTGGCTGTTTTGGCTGCGCTTTTAGTGATTGCCCAGTTGATGTTTTTGGATTTGGGGCGACCACTTAGCTGGGTGCTGCTCCTTGTAGCTGCAGGGTCGCTAGCAGCACAGCTCTGGTGGGTTTTGCCGTATACCCCGATCTGGCCCAAGGAAGTGAAAGATGCGCCGACACCCGACCCCGAACGCACACTGGCCATACTGACGTCCAACGTACTCACCCATAACCGGAACGCCGAGGCATTGTTGGCTCTGGTCGACGAACACGAGCCCGATATTCTGGTTACGTTGGAGTCGGATAAATGGTGGGAGGACCAACTGGCGGTGCTGGAAGGAACAATGCCTTATAGCATCAAGTGCCCACTGGATAATCTGTACGGTATGCACGTGTTCTCCAGGTTGCCGCTGCATGAGCCTGAGGTATGTTTTCTGATCGAGAAAGGCGTTCCGTCCATGCACGCCTTCGTCGAGCTGCGCTCTGGTGAGAAAATACGAGTTCGCTTTGTGCACCCTGCACCGCCCAGCCCGACGGAGAACGACGAGTCGACGGAGCGGGATGCAGAGCTTGTGATTGTTGGGCGTCGTGTTGCTGACAATGATGAACCCGTGATCGTGACAGGCGATTTGAATGATGTGGCCTGGTCGGAGACGACTCGGCTGTTTCGAAAAGTCAGCGGCCTACTAGACCCAAGGGTAGGGCGCGGATTCTACAGCACGTTTCACGCGGATTATCGGATTTTAAGATGGCCTCTTGACCACCTGTTCCACAGCCACCATTTCACGCTTGATTCCATCACCCGGCTTCCATCTATTGGCTCGGATCATTTCCCGCTTCTGACTCGTGTAGTGCTTACACCGGTGCGGGGACAAGACCAGGAGCCGCTGCGACCGGATGACGATGATCGTAACTTGGCGCAGGAAATTGCCCAGAGCGAGAAGGCTGACAAGAAGAATGTGCCCTAGCGGGATAGATAACGCATTCAGAGAAAGGGCCACTCCTGCGAGCGGCCCTTCTTTTGCGGACTTCCTATAGACTGACTACTTGATCCACTTATCACCCCAATGGGTAATGTCGTGCTTTTGCTCAGCTTGTAGCGAGCGTGCGCCGGCTGCAGGTTGTGCATCCTCCGCCGCCGCAATTTCTTGGTCGATCACTCTGGTTGAGAGTGATAGCCAGCTGGTAACAAACGCTGCGGCATCGCCGTGGATCTCCAGTGCGAGTTCGTCAATGTTGGTGATGTCGTCACACGCCGCGTGATAGCACGGATCGTATGCAATGCCTGCTTCGCCACCGAATTTGGCAGCCTGTTCTTCTGTTTTTATTCCCTCTGCGCCAGTAAACAACCCGCCAAAAGCGATGCCGACTTCAAAGAACTGAGCGTAATCAGAGCGGAAACTTATCTCAGTACCCTCAGATGCTATGCCTCGCAGGTTGAAGTATTTCTCAAAAAGCGCCTCAGTGGCTGCCGAGCCGGGAGGGCCAGCAAGGTCAAAGTCAGAGCCATCACCATCGTAGATAAAGTTGCCAAAGTTAGGCGAGCCAATCATGTCGTAGTTCAGGTACACCTTGATTTTGTCCTGCTCTTCCTGAGAAAGGCTGTTTACATAGAAGGTTGAGCCCACGAGGCCAGCTTCTTCGGCACCCCACCAGGCAAAGCGGACTTGATTGCGCGGGTGTGCTCGCTTCATTTGCAAAGCCAGTTCAAGCAAGGCAGCGCTGCCAGACCCGTTGTCGTTTATACCGGCGCCTTCAAACACCGAGTCAAGGTGCGCACCGGTCATTACGACGTTATTGCCCTTGCCGCGGCTGGTTTGGGTTATTACGTTGAAGGTCTCTGTTTGCTCTCTTACCACGTTAGCGACAACCCGTAACTGCAGGTCTGGTTGGTCTATCCAGCTTGCGCCTATATCGTAAGTTGTCGCTAAAACCGGAATGCCTCCGGCGTAATCGTCACCCAAAGTGGCATTGAGCAAGCCTTTACGGTCGTCGGTGTTGCCCTGGTTAAAAATAACCACGCCCAGGGCGCCAGCATTGGCGGCATTGGTTGCCTTTTGCCCAAAGGCGCAGGTACCACGCTGAATAACGGCAATGGAGCCTGCCGGGAAGTCGGTAAAGTCGTCTGCTTCACAGCCGCTGGTCGACATGTTGTCGGGGCCGAGTTCCACATCGACGGGTACTGCAGTGCCCGATACATCACCCGGCTCTGTTTGAGAGAGGTAGGTGAAATCTTCTTCCCATACGTAATCCGTCGGAGTGGGGGCGGTAACTTGCAGTACGCCATCACCGGCTGGGTAGAATGCGTTGAACGGGAAGGGCTGGATGGTAACGTCGTACCCTGCGCCCTCAAGCGTGGTCTTGATATAATCAACCGACGCTTGGTAACCGGATAATCCAGCGGCTCGGTTGCCATCGTTGGCTTGAGCAATGCCATAGAGCATATCCAGATGATACTGAATGTTGCTGGCTTGCATACAACGAGGCAAGCCGAGCGGGGTGCTATTGAGAATGCCGAATCGGCACTCGAAAGGGCTTAGGTGACCGGGGCTCCAGAAGGCATTATATAGGTCAGCGGTGGATCTGTTGCCTGAGCTGGCCAGGGCGGTTGTGGCGAATAAAAAAGATCCTATCGCCAAAGTGCGACTTACCGTGCTGATGTTCATTTGAGTTCTCCAATCCTGGGAGTTTTTTTGTTAGGCCCGCAGGGGGCGGACTGTCAGCAGAGGGCGCTTGATTGTGTTGTAATCAGGCCCCGGGCATCACTGCTTCCTTCGATGCCAAACGTAAGCCTAGTTCGGAATATTTTGTCCTGCCAGATCAAAAATATTACAAAAAACACCGGTTTTTCATGGACATGTCGCTGTTAAATGGATGTTTATCCTGTACGTTAATAAGCAAAGTAATTGTTTACATCAAAACAGCCGCGCCCCTGAAGGAAGCTTCTGATGACAAGGTACAGCCTGCTTGCGTTTGCTATTGCGACCACGCCACTGATGGCTCATGCAGACATTACAACCGCCACGTTATACCCCTCACATGCGGAATTAACGTGGGAAGAAAGCGAGCAGGTAAGTTCCGGCTCAGGAACATTGGAGATTAAGGGGTTGCCGTTAAGCTTGCAGGATCAAAGCCTTCAGGTAGGGCTTAAGGGTGCGGCTGGGTCGCAGATCCAGCAGGTTCAGATCAGCCGGGTGGAACAGGCTGAGTTTGTGGCTGGAGAATCCCGGCGAATTCGCGATGAACTGGCAGTGGTTACATCCCGAATCCAAGAGCAGGAGGACGCGATTCGGGCTTGGGGGCAGCAGGTTACCTTGATGAGTAAGGCTGCAGAATCCACCCACGAGCTGTCGGCTTCAGAATTGACTGATATGGCTGCCACGCTGAAGGAAACCACCCAAACTGCGCTGGCGGAAATGCGGGTTATTCGCGAGAACATGGCGGGTGACGTTGCGTTGCGAGATCGCTTAATCCGGGGGCTGTCCCAGGTAAAGCAAGGTGCCCGGGCCACCAAAACGGTGGTGGTGCGATACCGAACGCCTGAGAGCGGCGAGCTTGGCGTAAAACTCCGTTTCCAGACCAACGAAGCGAGCTGGCGGAGTGAGTACAGTGCCCGCTTAAAAACAGAGCTGGAAGGTAAGCCTGGCGCTGAGATGACGTTGGAGCACCTGGCTGTCGTGCAACAGTCTACCGGTACAGATTGGGAAGGCGTGGACCTGCGCCTGGCAACCGCGAATGTTCGGCGTGGTACCGCAATGCCTGAGATTTATCCCTGGGTTGTGAGCCCTGAGCAGCCTCAGGCGTATCGGGCAAGCGAGGATATGGGCATGGCCGAGATGGAGGCACAATCATTTAAATCAGCCAAGCGCCCCGTAGCCGTTGTTGAGCGTCAAAGCAGCTTCACTCAGAGCTATCGGTTGTCAGAACCGGTTGTGATTCCCTCGGGATCGTCAGGCCAACGGCTAACGGTTGCTCAGCATCAGATTCCCGTTGAAGTCGCCACCTGGACAACTCCCGTAGCGGACACCACCGGGTATCTGCATGCAACTGGTACCTTCAATGCAGATGCGCCCGTACCGGCAGGCCGGGTTACGCTATACAGGGATGGTCAGAGTGTTGGTGAAAGCCAGCTGAATGACCTGGTTAATGGCGAAGAGATAGCTCTCGGTTTCGGCGTGGATGAAGGCATTCGTGTAGCCGTTGTGAATGAGCTTGAGCGAACGGGAGAGGAAGGTATTTGGAACAGCGAAAACGTTCAGCGCCGCCAAAACCGGTTTGAGATTACCAACCATCACGCAAAAGCCGTGCAGATTCGAATCTTTGACCGGCTTCCTGTGTCTCAAGAAGATGTTCTGAAGGTTAAACCGCTGGACGTCAGTGAGCCGGTTGAGCGAGATGTAGATGATAAAAAGGGCGTTTTGGCCTGGGATCGCAAAGTACCGGCAGGCGAAACGGTTAGCGTGAAATCTGGCTTTGAGATTCGAGTGCCGGAAGGCACAACGCTGCCCAGGCTGTAGCCGTTAGGCAAGGTACAAATGAGCGCCCTGACTGGTCCAAGCCGGAATGCCTACTTTGGATAACCGGTGATATCCCGGATTTTCTGGTACAGCGGTTGAAGCTTGGGATACATGCGTAGGTAAACTTCGGTATAGAGTCGCTCATATAGCTCTTGAGCTTGCGGGTTAGGGTGGAATACATCGCCAACCCGGGTCATTGCTGCCACTGCTGTTTCAAAATCCGGGTGCAGGCCAAGGCCAACTGCCGCATCAATCGCGGCACCGAGGCCGGAGGTTTCATAGGTGTGTGGGCGCTCCGCGGGTAAGCCAAATACGTCTGCGGTTAATTGCATGGCGGCGTCACTCTGGGAGCCTCCGCCGGCCACTCGGAGTTTGGTAATTTTAACGCCGCTGCGCTTTTCGATTTTTTCTTTGCCTTCACGGAGCGCGTAAGCCAAGCCTTCCAATATGGCGCGGTAGATATGCGAGCGAGTGTGAACATCGCCAAACCCGATGATGGACCCTTTGGCTTCAGGGCCCGGTTGGCGTACGCCCGGCGACCAATAGGGTTGCAGCATTAAGCCCATGGAACCCGCAGGTACAGCTTTAACCAGTTCATCGAACAACACTTCGGGCTCTATGCCGCGCTCTTCTGCAATTTTTTGTTCTCGCAAACCGAATTCGCGCTTAAACCAACTCACCATCCAAAAGCCCCGGTAAATCATCACTTCCGTGGAGTAATGTCCGGGTAACGCAGAAGGATAGGGCGGCATCAGGCGTACCGGCTCCACATAGCGTTTGTTGGTGGCATTTATGGTGGCGGTTGTGCCATAGCTCATGCAGCCGATATCAGGTGTTAACCCTCCAGAGCCAAGTATTTCGCAGGCTTTATCGGAGGCAGCTGCAATTACGGGCAGGCCCTTGGGAAGCCCCAAGTGTTGAGCGGCCTCTGTAGTGAGGTTGCCCAATCCGGAGCCAGGGCTGACCAACTCGGGCAGCATGGACCGTTTTACCGGCATGACTTGCCATTTAAAGTCCCGTTTGCTCGCCCAGCGGTGTTTTTTGTAATCAAATGGCAGATAGCCTACTTGGCTGCCAGTTGAATCCCGAAACTCACCGGTTAAGCGGTAATTCAGGTAGCCAGATAGCAAAACAAAATGCCGGGTTTTATCCCAAATCTCCGGTTGGTTCTGGGCAATCCAGTTGGCTTGGGTATTTTCACGAAAGCGGTTAATCGTGTTTTCAAGCCGTGTCAGTTTGAAGAGCCAGCCCCATGGGCCTTTCACAGGGCCGTCGACCCGTGCGTGCCGTTGGTCTAGCCAGATAATGGCCGGGCGAAGTGGCTTGCCGTTTTCGTCGAGGTTAATCACCGTGCCACGTTGAGTGGTGACGGTAACGCCCACAACTCTGTCTGGCGCTACATCGGTTGATTGCCAAAGTTGTTCGCAGGCCTTGCCCAGGTTTTTCCAGAAGTACTCGGGCTCTTGTTCAGCCCAGCCCGGCTGTTCTGAAAAATAGGGCTGAATCTCCTGCCTGCCTTTGGCAACAAGGTTGCCTCTTGTGTCGAAGAGCAGGGCGCGTATGCTCTGGGTGCCATTATCAATGGCTAAAATCAGCGGGTCAGATGGCATGCTTTGGCTCCAAATGACTCGGTAATGAATACGCGTGGGCCCAAAGCGCAAGATATCCGGCTTCTTCTGAACGCCACTGTTCGTCATCCCAGTTGAGTGCGCTCTGGCAGTGTTGCCTCACGTTAGCCAGTATCGCCCGACCACCTTCGGGCAGAATCAGGCCAAGCCGGGTGCGGCGTAGCATTAGGTCATCCAAATGGTTTACGTCTTCCTGCTTGCAGGCCCACACAACTTCCGCCCATAACAGCTCACCAGGAACAAAGCCAAGGTCTGAATCGCAGCTAACAAGTTGGGCTGGCCCTGCTTGAAGCACAGAGCCCAGGTCTGAGCCATAAAACCCGGTAAGCCGTTGCCAGTTTTGATGACTGATACGGTTGGGTTTTTGCAGCGAGGGAGATGGTCGGAAAACCGGGTCGTTTTCTGGTCGCAAAAGCTCTTTACCACCCAGGCCTCTGGCAAGCGCTTCTCTTGCGATTAAGCGAAATGTGGTGAGTTTGCCGCCGGCGATACTGATTAAGCCTTTGTCTTCACGAAATTCATGCTCGCGGCTTTCTTTGGAGGGCGCCTTGGCACCAGCAACCTTTTGCTCCGCGGTCACAACGGGCCGGACTCCTGCCCAGGTAGAAAGCACGTCCGTTCGGGATATCGCGTTACCCGGGAACAGGCGGTTGGAAATTTTAAGTAGGTAATTCAGCTCCTCATCGGCAATCCGCGGCTCGCTATCCAGACTTTCGTTATGGTCGAGATCCGTGGTTCCCAGTACGGTTGTGCCCGCCCACGGGAATGCGAAAACCGGGCGCTTGTCATCCGGGTGGAGCAGAGAAACGGAGCATGAGACCGGGAGTTTTTTCCATGGAATCACCAAATGGCTGCCGCGCAATGGCCGAATGGTCATAGGTTTCTGGCCGCCGACTGGCTGTTGTAGCCGGTCGGCCCATACGCCTGTGGCGTTAATGATAAGAGGTGTGTTTACGGTAAAGGCTGACGTGTCATGTTCTGCCTGCAGTTCAACCCCGCTGACCTCGTCGTTCGTTCTCAGAACGCTTACCGCTTTTACGTAGTTCAGGCACCGGGCGCCGTCTTGGCGGGCTTCCTTTATTACACGTTGAACCAGGCGGGCATCATCGGTTACCGCATCGGTAAAGCCGCTGGCTCCGGTCAATTTGGTGGTGTTCAGGCCAGGTACCCATTGCATGGTCTCACCGGGCGTCAGGAAGTGCCGGGACTTAGAACGGGCTATCCAGTCGTACACTCGCAGCAGCATTTGAAACAGCCACGGGCCGGGGAACTGGCGCTGAAAGTGCGGCATGATGAAGCGCAAAGGTTCAATTAAGCCAGGTGCTTCGGTCATCAATCGCTGACGTTCGTTTACAGCATCTCGGGTCAGCCGGTATTGGCCACTGCCAAGATACCGAAGGCCTCCGTGCACCATTTTTGAAGACCTGCTGGATGTTCCCCAGGCGAAATCTTTTTGTTCGACCAACAATGTGTTCAAACCGCTACCGGCTGCTTCCCGCGCTATACCCGCGCCAGTAATGCCGCCGCCAATCACCACAACATCAAATGTGTGAGTGCTGCTTTTGAGCTCCCTGAGCAATGAATCTCTACGCGTCATGGGTCTTATCCCGCTTATTCCAGCAAGGTTTTCGGGTTAAGAATGCCTTCCGGATCGAAGGTTTGGCACAGGGAGCGGATTGCCAGCATGCCCAGTTCACCTTTTTCTACCGGCAGAAAGGGCGCGTGGTCTTTGCCAACACCGTGTTGATGGCTGATGGTGCCACGGTTGCGCACGATCAGTTCCGAGGTTGTGTTCTTTAGGTGTTTCCAGCGTGCAAGGGTTTCTTCGTAGCTGTCTGCGGCCCGGAAAACATACGTGGTATAGATGCTGCACCCTTGTCCGTAAAAATGGGACAGGTGGGTAAATACATGGGCACGCTCGCTTTTGCTTTCTTCGCGGGTTTGAAGACCCGTGCGGAGGCTGTTCTCCATCAGCCCAAGAAGGTTGTCTACATTGTCCCAATCGGTTGCGGTTTCCAAGGTGTCCACGGCGTAGCCCATTTGCCAGAGCGCTTCACGGAGGTAAGGCATAGTGAAGCGCTTTTCGGCCCATTTTTTGCCAAGCCGAGTACCCGTATAAACTCCTTTGTGTTCGCTGCAGATGCGCTTGGCTTCCAGTTTCGCGCTGCTGCACTGGTGCTTACTGCCGGTGAGCCCAAAGGTCATCATGCACTTGCCGTCGGCGGAGCCACGCAAGGAGAGCACTTTTTCCAGCATGCCAATCAGGTGAGGGTGCCCGGCCAATGCCAATTGAGTTTCGGTTTCAATCGCGTTGCTGAGTCGCAACATAGAAAGCTGAGTGCGGTTCTGCACCAGCTTGCGGCAGGCAGTTTGGGCGCTATCCCAATTTGGGAAAAACACAACATGGAAGCTTTCCTGCTCTGGCAAACGTGTGACTCTTACCTTTACTTCGGTGATCAGGCCAATGCGCCCCTCGGAGCCCAGAATCATCTCGCGAATATCAGGCCCTGCGCTGGAAGCCGGAATGGTTGGCAAGTCCAAAGTGCCTTTAAGAGTTTCAACCCGGCCGCCGGCAAACAGTTGCTCGATTCTGCCGTAACGTAAGGATTGCTGCCCGCTGGAACGAGAAGCCACCCAGCCCCCGATGGTTGAGAGCTCAAAGGACTGAGGAAAGTGCCCCAGTGTGTAGCCATGAGCCCGTAACTGGGATTCTACGAGTGGTCCGGGCGTGCCTGCGCCAAACGTTGCTATTTGGCTTTCCCGATCCAGATCAATAAGGCGGTTCATGCCACCCATATCGACAGTGAGAACCGGCCTGTCGCTTGCCAGCGGATTAATGTGGCCAGCAACGCTGGTGCCACCACCGTAGGGAATCAATTCGATATTGCCGGCCTGGGCGTACTGCAGGAGCTTTTGCACGTCCAGACTGCTTTCAGGGCGCGCGACGCCGTCCGGGAATACGCCAATATCACCACTGCGCATCGCTAGCCAGTCTGGCAGGCTTTGGCCGCGGGCGTGGCGCACGCGTGCCTCGGCGCTTGTGTCGATAAACTTGGCCACAGCGGCGTCAACTGGAAGGCGTGTCTCAGTAACCTTTGCGCATACTGATTCGAGGGAAACATCACTCAGAGGTTTACCGGCACCGACACGGTCAGCGAGAAAGCTTTGCCCTTGTGCCGGTAGCTCCAGATTAAACTGCTCATCGCCCCAACCGTTCCAGCGTCGCATCAAAGTTCACTCCCGTTTTTAATTGAATAGCAGACAGTTTATCTATTTATAAGGCGCACACGCTGTCCCATAGCGACATTAACAGTGTCATTTGCCGACATAGCACAGAGTGCGGACATATTGAACGACTAACCGTTGGTGCGTAGGCGTTCCCGGAGCTGTTCGAGGCGCTGGCGAATTTCTTCCCGGCGTTGTTGGTCGTTTGCTGCAGGTTGCCGCGATTGGGTGGGCTTTTGGGTGACTGCGGATTCCGGGCGTTGCACGGCAGAGGTTTGTTGGAGGTTGTCAGCGTCGGATGAGAAGCTCATTCCGGAATCGTTGTCGGTCTCTGGGAAATACAGGTTTTCCAGCTTGCCCGAGCGGTCAAGAATGACGCGATTGGAATGCACAGAGCGCAGTTTTGCGTTGCCAGGTAGTTCATCACCCACAATAAAGACGTCAGTATTGCGCTTGTCATCTTCTATCAAGGCACTGCCAGGGAAGTCGCCGTCGGCCGCGAGAACGCCTCGAAGAAAGATTTTGAGGTTGGTTTCTGGTAAATCCTCAGTGCTTTGTTGGGTTTGAATGCCGTCGGGCTGAGCAGTGCCAAAAAACTCTAAAGATGCAAGTGCCAAAGTGGGAGTGCTGCGCTTTTCGGTAAGCGGTTGCGAGGCCGCGTTGTTACCGAGAGCGGTTTGTTGGTTTTGGGATTGCCAGAAGCTATAACCCTGCCACGCAGTCGCGCCCAGCATGGCCAACCCTGCGATAAAAGCCAGAGCGAGTGGAACCTTTGGATTGATAGAAAGCATTGATCGTCCTGAATGCAAGTTCGCCAGCTGCCAAAGAATTGTTAGCTAAGAAAAGGCTGGCTAATAAACGCGGCCTGGAAAATACCGAAAGTACCACAGGTTATCAGAATAGCGTCTTTTAATGGGAGTATAGTGTACAGGGTTATTCAGCGGGCCTATATCCTGTGGTAGCCTTCTTGAATCGTATGAAACAGAAAGGGTTTCAGAGTGTGCGCGTGCGCACAAAACCCTGATTGCCTGATAATAACGAGGACAACCTTGACCACAGAAACCGAACTTCAGCCGCAGGATGCTCCGCTGGGTCGTCTCCCTTTTACCTTTGCAAAGCGCAACGGCGTTATTCTGACCCGCTCAGAAGAGGGCAACCCGGTTATTTTGGTCAGACCCGGCGCGCCTCACTCGGCATTGGCGGAGGCCAACCGTATAGGGGGTGGCCGTGCGCGATTTATCACTATTGAGCCAGAGCGCTTCGACCATGCGTTGAACGCTGCCTATCAAAACGACTCTGCAGAAGCCATGCAGATGGTTGAAGGTATTGGCGATGACATGGATCTGGCCTCTCTCGCCGATTCGGTCCCGGAAACGGAAGATCTTCTGGAACAGGAAGACGACGCGCCGATTATCCGCTTGATCAATGCCATTCTGACCGAAGCGGTAAAATCCAGCGCGTCCGATGTGCACATTGAAACCTATGAAAAGCGCCTGGTGGTGCGGTTTCGTGTTGATGGGGTACTGCGGGAAGTTGTTCAGCCCAAGCGGGCACTGGCGCCGCTGTTGGTTTCGCGAATAAAGGTTATGGCAAAACTGGATATCGCTGAGAAGCGGGTACCCCAAGACGGTCGAATCGCACTCCGCGTTGCTGGCCGGGAAGTGGATATTCGGGTTTCTACAATGCCTTCGTCTGGTGGCGAGCGGGTTGTGCTCCGCTTGTTGGATAAGCAGGCTGGCGCCATACGGCTGGAATCCCTGGGCATGGCTCCAGACGACCTGAAAATTCTGCGCAGGCTTATCCATCGGCCTTACGGCATATTGCTTGTAACCGGGCCAACCGGTTCCGGTAAATCCACAACGCTTTATGCCTCGCTGCAAGAAATAAACGACCGTAGCCGCAACATTCTTACTGTTGAAGATCCTATTGAATACAACTTGCCGGGTATTGGCCAAACCCAGGTAAACCCCAAGGTTGAGATGACGTTTGCCCGAGGGCTGCGCGCCATTCTGCGTCAGGATCCTGATGTGGTGATGATTGGTGAAATACGGGATCTTGAAACCGCCGAGATTGCTGTACAGGCCAGTCTCACAGGTCACCTTGTATTATCAACTCTGCACACGAACACTGCGGTAGGCGCCATCACCCGACTTATGGATATGGGGATCGAGCCTTTCCTGATTTCATCAAGCTTGGTTGGTATCGTGGCCCAGCGCCTTGTTCGGGTGTTGTGTAAAGAATGTCGGGAGGCATACACGCCAACTGAAGAGCATTGCGAATTTCTGCAGCAGGATTTTTCCGAGCCGCCAACCATCTACCGAGCGAAAGGGTGCGATAACTGCAACCAACTTGGCTACCGGGGGCGTATAGGTATTTATGAAGTGGTTGAAGTAACCGAGGAGATCAGCGCATTGATTCACAAACGGTCGGGTGAACTGGATCTGGAACGGGAAGCGCGCCTTAAAGGCCCGAGCATTCATGCTGATGGTGTCCGGAAGATACTTGAGGGTGTGACCACCGTGGAAGAGGTGCTCCGCGTTACGCACCGGGGCAAGTGACCTATGCCTGCCTATGAATACAAGGCTCTGGATGCACGGGGAAAACAGAAGCAGGGCGTGGTAGAAGCCGATGCACCTCGCGCTGTGCGCCAGCAGTTAAGGGAAAAAGGCCTTACGCCACTTGCGGTTGAACCTGCGGTTCAAAAGCGCACTCCCAGCAATCCATTAAGCGGCGGTGGCTCTCTGGCGGCCGCCGATCTTGCGCTGGTTACACGCCAACTGGCAACGTTGATTCAATCGGGAATTCCTATTGAACAGGCGTTATCTGCAACCGCTCAGCAAACCACCAAACCACGTATTCGCAGCATGCTCATCGCCATTCGCGCCAAGGTTATGGAGGGCTATACGCTGGCAGATAGCCTTGGTGAATTTCCCAAAGCGTTTCCGCGGCTTTACCGGTCAACCGTAGCAGCAGGCGAGCATGCGGGGCATTTGGATTTGGTTCTTAACCGGTTAGCCGACTACACCGAGAACCGGCAGGAAGCACGCCAAAAAATCCAGCTGGCTGCAATCTACCCGATTATTCTGAGTTTTGTAGCGATTGCCATTGTGGTGTTCCTGCTTACCTACGTGGTACCGGATATTATTGATGTTTTCCTGAAACAGGGTCAGGAATTGCCTGCGCTGACTCAGGCCATGTTGGCCATGTCGGAATTTCTTTCCAGTTACGGTGTCTACCTCTTAATTCTTTTGGTGGCGGCCTTTATGACATTTCGTTACGCGCTCACCAAGGCGGCCTTCAGGATGCGTTTTCATAAACGCCTGCTGCATCTGCCCTTATTTTCCGGAATGGTTCGAGGTGTTAATACGGCCCGGTATGCCAGTACGCTTAGCATACTCACAACCAGTGGTGTGCCGCTGGTTGATGCCATGAGAATTGCTGGAGAAGTGCTTTCCAATGACTATTTGCGTCAGGAGCTGAAAGAGGCCGCACGTAAGGTTAGCGAAGGTGGCTCTTTGCACCGGGCGCTGGATCAGTCCGGTTACTTTCCACCAATGATGCTGCACATGATTGCCAGTGGCGAGGCCAGTGGCGAACTGGACAGCATGCTGGAGCGTACAGCGAACATGCAGGAAAACACGCTGCAGTCCAAGATTGCCGCGATTGTTGGGCTGTTCGAGCCCATGATGCTGTTGGTGATGGGCGTGGTGGTGCTTATCATTGTAATGGCCATCATGTTGCCGATATTGAACATGAGCAACCTGGTTGGGTAATCGCTCAAGAACCCCCCTAAATTCAACCAAAAACGAGTGAAATAATGACGACGAAACATCTAAGTACGCCGCAATCCAGCCGAGGCTTCACGCTTATCGAAATCATGGTCGTGATGGTCATTCTTGGCTTGTTGGTAGCGGTTGTCGCGCCGAACATTATGGGCCGGAGTGATCAGGCTAAGGTAACTGTGGCGGAGACGCAGCTCACCAATATCTCAAAGGCGTTGGATATCTATCGCTTGGATAACAGCCATTATCCATCTACGCAACAAGGCCTTGAGGCACTAAGCTCCAAGCCTACCGGCAGCCCAGAGCCAAAAAACTGGAGCCCGGACGGTTATATGAACAACATCCCACAAGATCCTTGGAACAACGACTTTCAGTATGTAAGTCCTGGCACTGAAGGCGCCTACGATCTTTACTCTTATGGTTCCGACGGCCAGGAAGGTGGTGACGGAGACGCGGCGGATATCAGTATTTGGAACATTGGCAGTTAATCTATGATGGCTTCCGAACCAGGAAACAGCAGCGGTTTCACGCTTATTGAAATATTAATTGTCCTGGTTCTGGTTGGGCTGCTCGCCGCGCTTGCGGTGTTCACCATGGGTGGGAACTCCCAGCAGAGGGAGCTGCAGAACGAGGTGCGGGAGTTGTATTTATTGATGCAAACCGCATCGGATCAGTCCGTACTGAATAACCTGGAACTTGGGTTACTGCTTGAAGAAAACGGGTACCGCTTTGTTGCTTTTCAAGATGAAACAAACGATTGGCAGACTTCCGGGGAGCGTATATTCCGGGCTCGAGAGTTTCCTGAGTGGCTGGTCGCGACAAGATTTATTGAGAGTGACACTCCCCGCCTGGCGTCGGCTGAAGACAAACTCCGACCAGATGTAGTGTTTTTTTCCAGCGGGGAAACCACGCCATTTGAGCTGGAGTTTACGGTTGGTAGTGATACGGATTATACCCAGACCCTGGCATCAGATGGCATCACTCCCATTCAGTGGCGGAAGCCCGGCGATGAGGCAGACGACTGGTGATAAGGCAAAATCCATCAAGCTCGCCCAGATCCGCTAGCGGATTCACGCTGATTGAGGTGATGATCGCGTTGCTGGTGTTTGGGCTGATTGCTTCAGCGGCAGCCGAGGTGGGTAGCCAGTATATTTCCAGCTATGAGCGTATCCGTGACAAAACTCTCGCGGGCTGGCTTGCTGAAAACCGTATCAATGAAATCCGCCTGGAGCCTAACCTGCCGGGCATCTCCGAAAATGCCAAAGACGCAGACTACGGCCCATTTAGCTGGCAAGTAACCACAAAGGTACTGGCCACCGCCGAGCCTAAAATGCGCCGGGTTGAAGTAGAGGTTGCCCGTTATCGCGAAAGCCGTTCAGAGCCATATCCTGTGCACACGCTTTCTGCCTTTGTGGGTGAGAAATGACGAGCCAGCGAGGGTTTACGCTTCTTGAGGTTTTGGTGGCTATTACAATCACTGCCGTGATTGGTATTGGCGTGTGGCAAGTGTTGAGTGGGGTCATTCTGTCCCGTGACCGGGTTGATGAGCTTGCCGAAGGTTTTGATGGTGTTCAGCGGGCAATGTTGCTGCTGGAACGGGATATTACGCAGATAGTCAATCGGCCGGCCCGGGACATTTATGGTGATTTCAAACCGGCATTGACCAGTCGTGAAGATGAGTTTGCTTTAATGCTGACCCGCCAGGGCTGGCGTAATCCGCTGGGCCTGAGGCGCAGCAGTCTGCAAAGGGTTGGATGGGAGTACACCGGCACCGAATTGCGCAGGCGCTACTGGCCCACCGTGGATCAGGGCCAGGAAGATAATAGTCAGGATTTGTTGCTGCTTGAGGGCGTTACGGCGTTCGATCTTAGGTTTTTGAACGATCAGAACGGCTGGGAACAAGAATGGCCCTCGGATGAGTCCATGGCCGCACTGAGCCCCGGCAGTCGCCCGGATATTCCGTTTCCTTTGGGTATAGAAATAACACTTGAACATGAGCGCTTTGGGGAGATGGTGCGGGTTTTTGTGCTTCCGGACTTTGATTTTTCGGGTGCGCAAGGCTTGGTTGATCAGCTAAACGAGGCTCCAAACGAGAAAGATGGAAACGATGAAGAGTCGCCTGCTGAGGGCACCACGGGGCAGGGGGGTAACGAGTCGTGATGACATGTTCTTCTCTGGCTCTGCCCAATGCACGGCCAAAAAAACAGCAGGGTGTGGCGCTCATCATGGTGCTTCTGGCCATGGCGCTTGTCGTTATGCTCGCCTCGGGGATGACCCAACAGCAAAGTATACGAGTATTCAAAGCCGGGCATTATCTGGCGCAGCAGCAAGGTCGGAGCATCGCTCTGGGTGCAGAGGCCTTTGCTCGCCAGATTCTGATACGAGACTTTGAAGAAGATAAAGAAGACAGTTTAATGGTCGACAGCCTTGATGAATTCTGGGCGATGAATGCGGCTGTTTTGCCTCTGGATGCCAACGGGGTGGCGGAAGTTCAGATAGACGACCTGGGTGGGCGGATAAATCTTAATGATTTGGTGTCTGCCAACGGCCAGTTGGACCCAATAACCAAAGATCGTCTTACCCGTTTACTGATTGCTCTTGGTATTACCGGCATTTCTGTAGATGCCTTGGTCGATTGGATTGATCCGAACGATCAAACAATCAGTGCTTACGGAGCGGAAGACGGCCAGTACCTAATGGCAGAGCCAGGTTTTCGTGCTGCGAATCAGCCGTTTGTAAGTGTGTCTGAACTCCGGTTAATTGAAGGGATGACCGAAGAAATATACGTAGCGTTGCGGCCTCATGTGGCGACCTTGCCGGTCAGCGGATTAGGTATAAACGTGAATACCGCCAGTGCGGAAGTGCTGATGTCCTTGCACGATGAGCTGACGGCAGCTCAGGCTGCGTCTATTCTTGAAAAACGTAAAGACGAGCCCTTTGAAAACCTACAGGACTTTATGGCACTCCCAGAGTTCGCAGCACTGGGCCTGAAGCCTGTGGGGCTGGGGCTGCAAACCCGTTTTTTTGAAGTTGTTTCAAGGATTACCTACGATGACCGTGTTGTAAATATGGTGAGTACGGTTTTCCGTAATCAGGAAGGTGATGTCCGGACGGTTCACAGGGATACCGGACAGAAAAATCGCATTACCAAAGAGCCCTATACCATCTCGGAAGGATAACCATGTCTTATCGCCTCTATGTGCGGCCTTTGCCACCTTTTTCGGACCTTGGGGAAAACCCGGAAGACCGTCTGTACAACTGGGTGCTTTACGATGCTGGCGGTGACGCCCAGGCTCAGGGCAGCCGCGATCTCCGCAGCACAATCGAGCAGACACTTAGCCAAAACGGCCTTGAAGGTGTGTTGCTTGTAGGTCTTATTCCAGGTGATGAAGCCATCTTCTGTATGGCGGATATTCCTGCGAAGCAAAGCCGTTTCATTAATCAGGCCTTGCCCTACGCGGTTGAAGAGCAGATAGCTCAGGATATCGATAGTGTTCACCTGGCACTCGGCCCCCACGTTCAGGAGGGATTCCGGGTTGCAGCGATTGATCGGGGCAGGATGGCCCAATGGCTTGAGTTGTTTAGTCATTGGGCCCACGCGAGATTGGATGCTATTTATCCCGACGCTGCCTTGCTGCCAATAACAGATGGTGGTTGGTCGATTTGTCTGGATGGCGAATCTGCCATGATGGCCAGCGATCGCGGCGAATGGCTTAGTATGCAGTCTGCCAACCTGGGCATGTTTGCTCACACCTTGGCTGTGCCGCCTTCAGAAGACGTGGTTGCTGAAGTCCCGGTAGTGATTTACGGCACAGAAATTGAATTTGAAGAGCAACAGGCCGTACTCGGTGAGCTCATGGTTCCCGGGCGACTTTCTGTTCGCCGCGAATCGTTAGAGCTTATGCCGCTAGAGCTGCTGGCCCATGCTCACCACCACCATCTTTGTCGCCCCATCAATCTGTGTCAGCGTAATTTCTCAGTAACTGGCGGTAAAACAAGCCCCCTGAAACCCTGGAAGCCGCTTTTTGCTGTAGCGGCAGTCTGGTTTGTGGTGCAGGTGGCGCTGGATGCGGGAATGGGCTTTTATTATGAAAAGCAAGCCGAGGAGATGCGGATGCAGGCTATGTCCGCCTACCGAGAGGCCTTTCCCAATGACCGCAGAACCCATGCCGGAAACGTAAAGCGAGTGATTGAAGGGCAGTTGCGCATAGCGGGTTCAGATGGTCCTGATATAGACTTTGTGACGCTCATGAAATATACCGGCCAGCAATATGCGAATGTAGCAGGGGCCGGCTCAGTAACGTTCAACTCTATAAATTACAGCCAATCCCGAGGGGAGTTGGTGGTGGATGTGCGTGCAGAAAGCTACGACCGCTTGAGTGCTCTGCGCAATGGCCTGTCGAGCCAAGGGCTTGAGGCTAAAATTGGCTCGGTTGTCAACGAACCCAGCGGTGCTCGTGGCCGCCTGACGGTATCCGGAGGTTAAGGCTATGTTAACGAAACTGAAAGAGCAGCCGTCAGTGGGAAAGCTGATTGCCCAGTATGATCAACTCCCAAAGCGGGACCAACAGGCACTTACGGTGCTAGGTATTGCCGTGCTTCTGGGGATTCTCTATTTCGCAGTATGGAGTCCGGTTGCGAAATTTCACGATCAGGCAGCTGCGAGCAAAGAAAACGCCGTAGAACTGGCGGCCTGGATGCAATCCAACGAACCAGCTATCCGGCGCCTGGGCAACAATGGCGCCGGGCCTGCCGCCGCTTCAGCAGATGTGCCAGCTGATGGCCGCGCGTTGATGGGCTTGGTCACTCGTTCTGCAAGGGAGTCCGGGCTCACGCTGCAACGTTTTGAGCCCAGTGGGGAGGGCGCTATACGGGTGTGGTTGGAAGCGGTTCCCTATTCAGAGGTTGCAGCATGGCTTGAAATGCTCAATGGTAGACATGGGGTTGCGATTGACCAAGCAGCTCTGGACCGCGCAGGCGAACCCGGCCGGGTATCGGTTCGTTTAACACTGGCAATCTGATTCGGACTAACTGGGTTCCGGGGTAGGTTCTTCGGACAGAGGCAGGAGCGCAAGCATGAGTAGCGACAGCGATAACAAACCGGAACCGGTTATTGTCCGCCTGGACATCAGTGCTTTGAACGAAGCCAGATCGATTCTGTATGATGCTTACCGAAACGAACCAACGTTTCAGTATCTGTTCAATCACCGAAAACCTGGCTATAACCAGCGTGTTCGCGCCACGGTACGTGAACTGGTTGATCTCTATTTTGAACTGGATCAGGAAGCAGTCGGCGTGATGGTCAACGATTCGCTTGTTGCCGTGGCGTTCATTGGCGATCCGGATTTGCGGTTGAATTTGGCAAGTCAGCTTAGCTGGAGGATTCGCATGGTGTTAACGGCAGGCTTTGCCTCTACCCGCCGTTACCTGGATTATCACGAGAAAATACGTGCCATGTTGCCTCAGCCGTTGGCGCACCAGTTGCCATTGATGGGGGTTAACCCTAAATATCAGAACCGTGGTTACGGCCGGCATTTGCTAAGAGCTGTTCAGCGGCTTTGTGCAGATAATCCGCGAGGAACGGGGCTGGTCCTGGATACCGGCAATAGTCGCTATTTGCCATTTTACGAGTCGGAAGGTTTCCGCAGTCTTGGGAAAATTCGCCTGGGTGGTTTCGAAGATCACATATTGTTCCGGGAAATTCATCCGGAAGCCAAGGCAAAATCCGTTCAAAATTAACGTTGTAACAAGTAACAGGAGACACAGTGTCTGACAGCCTCGATTATGATCTGATTGTTATTGGTGCCGGTTCCGGTGGTGTGCGCTTGGCGCGTATGTCAGCCGGTCGCGGAGCTCGGGTCGCAGTAGTTGAATCCCGCTATCTCGGTGGTACCTGCGTTAACGTGGGTTGCGTACCCAAAAAACTGTTTGTTTACGGGGCTCACGTTCACGACGAGTTGGAAGACGCAGCAGGTTATGGCTGGAATGTGCCAATGGACGGTGTCAGCTTTGACTGGCCCACACTTGTTGCCAATAAAAATACTGAAATAGAAAGGCTCAACGGCATTTATGCCCGCCTGCTTGAGAATGCTGGCGTTACGGTTATTGAAGGCACGGCATCCATAAAGGATCCGAATACCGTAGTTGTAGGCGATAAAGCATACACAACGGCGCACATAACGGTTGCGACAGGTGGCTGGCCAGTTATTCCCGACATTCCGGGTAAGGAATGTATCCTCACCTCGAATGAAATGTTCTATTTGCCTCAATTGCCCAAGCAGGCTGTTGTCTGGGGTGGCGGGTATATAGCCGTAGAGTTCGCCGGTATTTTGGCCGGCTTGGGCGTTGAGACCACGCTGTTGTACCGGGGCGACCTGTTCCTTCGCGGGTTTGATAACGATGTCCGTCGATTTACCGAGCAGGAGATGCGTAAAAAGGGTGTGCGGCTTGAATTTGGCGTAACCATCGAGACCGTAGAAGCTGAAAACTCTCACTACCGAGTCAAGCTCAGTAACGGAGAGGTTATGGAGACTGGTCTGGTGATGGCGGCAACGGGCAGAAGGGCACTGGTAGACGGTCTGGGCCTGACCGAACTGGGCATCGAACTGAATGCCTCGGGGCATGTGATGGTGGACGACTATTTCCAGACTTCAGTGCCTTCGATAACCGCGCTTGGCGATGTAATTGGTACGCCGCAACTCACGCCGGTGGCGCTCGCGCAGGGGATGGTGCTTTCCCGCAGGCTGTTTGGGGACGGTGAGGGCGAGATGGACTACACCGCCATTCCTACGGCCGTCTTCTGCCAGCCAAATATTGGCACAGTGGGATTAACGGAAGAAGAGGCGCGGGAAGCTGGACATACTGTGAGGGTCTATCGTTCTGAATTCCGGCCCATGAAATACGTGCTAAGCGGCCGTGATGAGCGCTGTCTGATGAAGCTTGTGGTTGATGACGCAACGGATCGGGTGCTTGGAGCCCACATGGTCGGGCCTGATGCTGGCGAAATTACTCAAGGTCTTGCTGTGGCCATTAAGGCCGGAGCGACCAAGGCTCAGTTTGATGCCACCATGGGCATACACCCGACGTCTGCTGAAGAATTTGTCACCATGCGAGAGCCTGTGGCCTGATCAGAACGGGAGCCCAGGGAGGGGCTTAGTTTTCTGGTAACTTCACCCAGCGCGCCACAACTTCTCGTAAGTGTTCCTTTCGCACCGGTTTGGATAGGTAATCATCCATACCGCTTTCACGACAGTTAAGCTCCGTGCCGGGTAATACATCTGCTGTTAGTGCGATCACTGGCGTTCTGCCCACATCGTTGCCGGATTCCCATTCACGGATATAGCGTGTTGTTTCATAGCCATCCATTACTGGCATCTGGCAATCCATAAGAATGACGTCATAACCCTGGTGGCTGGTACGGACGTTATTCAGCGCTTCTTTGCCATTGGTAACCATGTCGGTATGAAAGCCAAGGTGTGTAAGCAGAGCAACCGCAACACGCTGATTTACCGGGTTGTCCTCAACAACCAGGGCTTGCATCGAGGGCGATCGACTTGCTGGTATAGCAGGTTCAGATGGCCTGGGTGTTTCTGTTGGAGATGCCAGTTCGAGAGGTAGCTCAAAGCGGAACGACGAACCTTGCCCGAGGCTTGTTTCCACCTGAACATGCCCCCCCAAAAGTTCAACCAACCGTTGCACCAGAGATAGCCCCATACCAGCACCACCAAAACTTCGGTTATCACCGGCATCAAGCTGTTCAAATGAGCCGAACATATCTGAGACTCGCTCCTGGGGGATACCGCTACCTGAGTCGCTTACCGAGCAGGTGAGAATGATGCAACCATCTTCAACACCACAGCAGCCCGCCTGCACGTTTACAAAACCCTCGTTAGTGAACTTGATTGCGTTATCAAGCAAGCACGCAAGGATCTGGCGAAGCCGTGGGGCATCGCCTAGAACAAGATGTTTTTCGGGCCAGTCGCCGTAGAAGTTCAACGTTAGTGCTAGCCCGTGTTCTTCCGAAATATGTCGATACGACGCAACGCAATTCCCGATCAGGGTGCGCAAATTGAATACTTGTTGCTCCAAATTGAATGCGCCGCTATCTATGCGAGAATAATCAAGAATATCGTTGATAACGGTCAGAAGATCGTCCGTAGACTGCCGAGCTGTTTGCAAGTAGTCCTTTTGCCTTAAGCTCAGTGCTTCTTCCTGAACCAGGTCGATCATACCTAGTACACCGTTTAGTGGTGTACGTAGTTCGTGGCTCATAGTCGCCAGAAACTCGGATTTGGCGTTGCTTGCGGTTTCCGCTTTATCACGAGCATGCTCCGAAACAGCCAATGTTTGATCCCGTGAAGATTTCAGTGTGCCAAGGTGCTCGGCCAGTTCATTGAGTTGTTGTTCAATGGCAATAAGCTCACGAGAGTTGCCTCGCCTGTTCACTTCATTAATCCGATAATCCCTTTCAATAAGGCGACTGATGCGCCCAGATACCTGGTAAATGGGGGAGAGAATTGTGTTCAGGAAATGCCGAACCACCAAAATGGTAAATAGCAATAATAACAACCCAACCGTAACGGACGACCAGAGTATGTCGTTCCGTCGCGCTTGCAGAACCCTGTCACTAACACCCACCTCAACGGTACCTACTCGCAGTGCTCCCGGTGCATAGCCGTATTCCGGCGCGAACCAAGAGGCCTGCCGATTCGTTTCAAACTCCAGGGGCTTCTGTAGAATCTCTGCCGCGTAGATTGTAACTCCAGCTGTTGGCTCCGTTGCGGGGGTGTCGTCCCTGGCTGCGAAACCAATCGGATCACCCATAACATCGGTTACACGAACCCAGTCCGCTTTGCTGTACTGAATAGATTGAGACAGCATTTCCTGAAGGGCCAGAGTGTTACCAGCTACAACCGAATACTCCAAAGAAGGTGCCAAGCTGTCGGCCAACAGCTGGCTGCTCTCAGAAAGGTCTCGCCGTGCATCGTCAAGCCGTGCCGAGGTAAAAAAACCTATCAGCGTAATAAACATCACAATGGCGGGTAATGCGCCCAGTAGTAAAAGCTTCCGTGATAGTAGCGTTCCGATGGAGTGCTTACTCATCAGCTTGTCCTCCCCGGTTCTTTAACCGCTGCACGACGGTCTGAATGATTTTCTCAGGAGGTGCCAGAGGAATATTGAGTGACCGGGCTACCTGTTGGTTGATCTCCACGCGAAAAACGCTCGTGTAATCCGCTTCTGGAAAGTGGCCGGTTTCAAAAAACACCTGCAAATAATTGGCGGCTATCTCTGCCATAGCAGGGAAGGGGGCATAACCCGAGGCTATAGAGCCGGCTTTTACATAAGTTTGGCTTGGACCAATAACAATTCTGTTTCTGCGATAGGCCGTCAGAAGGATGTGTTTGATGGTTCGGGGGTTGTATATGGCGTTGTCTGGAGCGGCTAGCAGAAAATCGCCGTAGCTTAGTGCTCTGATGAGCGTGGGGATGAGTTGTTTGTCATCGTTAACCACAAATAGGCGCGCCTCCAGATTATATTCAGGAAGCTGGCCAATGAGCGTGTCGTAAAGTTCTGCAGTACTGGTAGTGGCAATCAGTGCAATTCGGGTAGCCTGAGGCAGAATGGCTTTTCCGATCAGGGCTTGGCGTATAAGTGGAACCCCGTGATAGATACCTGAGATCATCCCCTGCGAGCGGCGAGCGAAACCTTCCAGAAAATCTTTTTCCACCATCAGGGCAAGTATGGGCGCATTGCGGTTAGCCTGGCGCACACGGGAAAATGCACCTGGCCCGATGGTGACTATGGGATCTATCTTGGTGAGGGCTGCCTGTGCATCCGAAATGACAATCAGATCTCTCTCGCTGCCCAGTGATTTCTCAAGCAGGGTCTGAATGTGCCGGTCTAGGGCGGTATTGCCGGAGACTGCTAAATAGACGGTTGAGCGATCGTTACTCTGGGCTTGGGCAAAGGTTGTCCCCGTCAGCGTGATCAGTGCCAAAAAAACGAGAAGATGCGCTTCACAGATCAGCGATTTTACCGTAATTGCGGCCTGGCCCTTTAAAAAATACACGTTTTCTTTCATACCATCCCAGGCCAGAAACGTTCCCTGATTACCGATCAGAAGCGGATGCCTGCTTCCAGGAAGAGCTGGTTCTGATCTTCTATATTATTGTCAGTGCTCATGATTGGCTCATCGTTTATATAGTGTTGCACGGTTAGAGCCACTTCTGCCGAATATCGCGGCTGGAAGAACCGTTTTGCGAGGCGAAAATCGATGCGCTCAAATCGTGTATCTTTGAATTTATTTGCCCAGTAATAGGCTGTGGAGCCCTTCAAGCCAAATGGCAGGTTCTGAATGAGCGCCAGACTGCCTGAGTGCTTTACTGAGAGGCGGCCAAGTAGATCGACGTTGTACTCTTGTTCGCCGCTGTCTATATCGCCGTTCCCATCAAGAATGCCTGAACCTTTGTACCAATCATCTTGATCAAGGTAGCCATAGCTGACTCTAAAGGTGGTTCCGGGATACTCAAGGGCCGCTTCGACCTCTACGCCTTTTTGGTCGATATCTACATTGTTATCAATGGACCAGTCATCAAACTGGATGAGGCCACTGATCATATCTCGAAGTTCGTCTTTGAATACACGTACTTCCAACGAAAACTGTCCCCGCTTCATAGGAAATTGTCCGAAATAACTGATTTCCCTGGAAACGATGGTTTCTTCTTCGAGTTTCTTGCCCAAGGTGACGTAGGATTCATGCTCCCAAACAGCAGTGCTGTTGACCCGGTAGCCTTCGTAAGCAGCATACTTTGCTGGCCTGACGTTCCTTAGTGTATATCCGTAATCGGGGTTTTGCTCGAAACCATCTGGTGTGCGGACAGCTTTGGAGTACACGAATCTGAGTGCGTGGTTATTTCCGAGGATGAAGTTTGCAGCAACACGTGGAGAGAAATAGCCCCGATCGGTGGTTGTCGTCCGTTCCCAGTTTCCGCCTCCGTTCAGCGTGAGCCAAGTGATGGGCGTGTATTCCAGATTGCCAAAAACTCTGGATTGATAGTTATTGCCGCGCCCGTTGAAAAACGTTTCAGAACGATACGTGTCTTTGCGGAAACCTAAGCCTGTAACCAATTTCAGATCATCACTGAATAACAGTGTGTCCTGAAGTTCGAATTCCAGCCTGGAGTCTTCGGAATCTGCGTTTATCTCAGCGATCAGCGGGGTTCCGCCCGGCTGGAAACAAAGAGGTCGATTCTGTCTGTAAAATACCAGCACGTCGTTAGCAAGACAATCTACGGCAGACTCAGGGATCGCGATTGGCCAGCGTTGCCTGCGGTTGTAGTTCTCGAAGCTCACCTGGAAGTGAAAAAAGTGGCTCTGCGAGGGGGTGAAATTGAGCTGTGTCTGAAGGTAATAATCCCGAACATCAATGTCAGGGTCGCCCGTCGCTCCAAGCTCGCCGTTTTTATATACGTCTTCTTCATTAACCCCATCGACGACACCCACACGGATATCTGCGCTGAACCCGGAATTTATCTTTAAGCGGGAGTCATAATTGAACGTGTTGATGTCGTGACCATCGTTGAAAGGGGTCCGTTCATCATCCTCAATCTGGTAGTCAAACCCGCCAAACTTACGTTTCTCATAAGCCAGTCGCCAGTCGTAACTTTCATCGGTATCGCCAACCGAAGCAAACGTGCGGGTGTAGTTTCTGCTGCCTCGAATGACCCGAATCTCTGCACCGGAGGTGTCTGCTGGATTGCGAGTAATAATGTTGATGGTACCCAGAAACGCATTGATGCCATAGGCGGCTGAATTCGGCCCGCGGCTTACTTCGATTCGCTCAATGAGCTCCATGGGAACCGGCATGGTTTGCCAGTCCATATCAGATAGAGTGGCCCGGTGCGCAGTACGGCCGTCAACCAGAACTTGCATGCGTCGCTGTTCATAATGCACAGTGCCGTGATAGGTCGTGACGGGGGTACTGCTGCCAACCTCTGCCACAACCATGCCGGGAACAAGGCGGAATACCTCAACCAGGCTCATGATGCCGAGATCCCTGATCATCTCACCAGCAATCACCGTGGTGCTTCCAGGCACTCGTGTTTTAGGCTGCCGTAGCCTGGTGGTTGTGAGCACCTCTGGTATCTCATCGTTAAACCCATAGAAGCCGATCTGTTCGGGTTCGTCCGATAGAGGTTGAGCTGCAACTTCAGCTATCACTGAGCTGAACAATACGGACATAACGAGCGCTGTCGGTACAGAACGGCTTAAGCAGCGCGCCGGCGGCCATAATAGGTAAGCACTGAAATTCGTAACGGGCATGGTTGTCGTTCTATAATCGGCCGAGTTGGAAGGTAGAGCAGTAGTTTCTTATGTTTTCACTATCGTATTTGACTACACGCCATTTGTCTCTCAAAAACGTAATGAATCGATAGGGTGGGAGTATGAATTTGAGTGGAGTTGATCGCGAGCTGGACGCCTCAGAAGGACAGGTAGTCCGTGAGGTGATGATTCAGATCAAGGCACTGCTGAACGATTCCGGCAGAAGCCGAGACGTGGGTATCTGGAAGGCCATACTCTGTGAACCGCCGGCTGATCAGATGCCTTTACGCCGGGAAATTGGTCGACAACTGGAGCCACAACTTCGGCCCATGGCCGAAAACGGCAGTTTTCCAGTGCCCGTTGTTGGCTTTCTTGCTCAATGGTTTGACTGGCACAGCCTCCAAGATGCCGTAGCTCAGGAAGAGGAGCGCGAAGACCCAGTGCCAGATCCGGGGCGAGAGCCACAGGATGATGAACCCCCGCAAATGGTCAATTTTTGGCCGGCAGTGATAGGTTGGATTGCCGGTTTGGTTATACTCGCCACTCTGTTCGGGGGTATGGGGGGCGGCTCATAGTCACCCCTTTTCTACTGTGTTTCCGTTTCGGCTGCTTTGGATTCGGCGATTTTCTCCCGATATTTCTGAGCCAGAATAGCACCGAGAATTACCTGAACCTGGTTGTAGCACATAATTGGCAGAACGATCATGCCGAACCCTGGGTGCCCGGAAAACAGCACTTTTGCCATGGGCAGCCCAGAGGCCAGACTCTTTTTTGAACCGCAGAAGACCACCGCAGCTTCATCTTCCAAGCTGAACCCGAACCGCCGCACCAAAAACCTTGCAAAGAACATAAACAGCGCCAGCAGCCCGATGCACAGAAAAACGGTGAGAACCACGGCTTTTACTGGGAGGTTTTGCCACAAGCCGCTTTCCACCGAATGTGAAAAGGCGGAATACACGATCAGCCAGATCACGCACTTATCGTAGCGCGCCATAAGGCCTTCATTGCGGGCCAGGAAGCTTCCTAAAATAGGCCGCATTGCGTGGCCGACCGCGAAAGGCAGCAGCAACTGCACAATAATATCCTTAAGCGCTTCGCCCACCGCAAAGTCTCCGCTGCCCGCAGAACTCACCAGAAGTAATAGCAGGAAGGGTGTCAGCATCATCCCAAACACGTTGGATGCGGCAGCGCTGCAGATAGCGGCAGGTACGTTACCTCGGGCCATGGCGGTATAGGCAATGGATGAGGACACAGCAGACGGCAATACCCCCAGATACAAAAAACCAAGCCCCAGATCCGCCGGCATCCAGGTAGGTGCAAAATTGCTCATGCCATTAATGGGCAGCACTGCAAGAGGAAAGAACCCGAACGTAAGCGCAGTGATAAGTATGTGCAATCGCCAGTGGGATGCCCCTGCAACAATTTGCTCCCGGGATAGTGCTGCGCCGTGAAAGAAGAAGAGCAGGGCAACGGCAACCGTTCCAGCTGTCGCCAATAAATCTCCGGCAGTGCCTGTGGCTGGCAAAAACGAAGCCAGCACAATAGCGCCGAGCAACATGATGGTAAAAGTGTCTGGCCTGAACTTCATGGTCAGGAGCCTCTTTTTTGAAGGGCGTTAAGGCTGGGAGCAAGAAGATCCTGAGCAAGCTTTTCTGCTTTTACTGAATCTTGACGGCGAACAGCAGCCAGAAGGAGTTCGTGATCTTCCTGTGAAGGCTCGGGCAGGTCTGCATCGCTTTCGGTGCGCTCAATGGTCTGAGTGATGGCGTGGGAAAAGTAATCGTACAATTCTGCCAGTGCTGAGTTATGGGATGCGGCCACCAGTGCATGGTGAAAGGATTCGTCGTGGCGGATACGCGCCGCGAGGTCTGAGTCGGCCTTACCCCTTGCATCCAGAGCTGTGGTCATAGCGCGAAGGTCTTGATCGGTACGCCGTTGCGCTGCCAGTTTAGCCGCTTCAGTTTCCAACATAATGCGCACTTCCAGCTGATCTGTGAGTTGGGTGCGGGCGATGCGCTTAAGGGTTTCTCCCGCATCCCGTGTTGCTCTTACGTAAGTGCCGTCTCCCTGCCGGGTTTCCAGCATACCTACGTGGGCCAAAACGCGCACAGCCTCGCGCACGGTGTTACGACTAACGCCCAGAGCGTCAGAGAGTTCAGATTCCACGGGTAGTTTGTCACCCACAGCCCATTGCTCTGTTTCTATGGCGTGTCTCAGGCTTTCTATGGCAGTTTCCACCAGTGAGCCTTTCTGGATCTTTTTCAACATATGTTTATCATCCGCTTAGCCGATCAACCAATCATCCTATGAATTTAAGATAAGCGCAAATGCTTGGATCAAAAAAACGGAATCCTGGAAACAGGAATGCGGGACGAGCACTTCTAGGTAAGCCCGGTGCCGGAACCTACCCGGCCGGGTAGAGGAACTGATAATCCGCTGTGTCCACATGGCGCGTGGCACGGCGGTAGGAGAATGTAAAACCCGGCCAGTTCAGAGTGTTTTTCCCGTTGGCGTCAAGATACCAGGATGAACATCCAGAGCTCCACACACTGCCTTCAAGCTCTTCCTGAATGACACTGGAGTATCTCTCTAAACTGTCTTTGCGAACATCCATGGCCGCGCCCGGGTGCTTTTGCAGGACTCTAAGGCAACCGAGAACATACTGGAATTGCGACTCGAGCATGTAGAGAATTGAATTATGTGCCAGGTTGGTGTTTGGCCCATACAGCATAAACAGGTTCGGAAAGTTGGAGACAGTTATGCCCTTGAAAGCTGTAGCGCCATCTTGCCAGGCTTGGTTAAGTGTTATGCCGCCGCACCCGGTAACCCGAATTGGAGACAGAAACTCTGAGGCACGGAAGCCGGTACCAAAAACGATGGCGTCAACGGGGTAGTGTTTGCCTGATTGTGTTTGCACACCGGTGGTATCTATTTTCGTGATGGGGTCTGTAATGAGATCCAGGTTGGGCCGATTGATGGCCGGATACCAGTCGTTGGAGATCAGAATCCGCTTACAGCCAATCTGGTAGTCCGGAATAATGTGTGTCAGTTTTTCCGGATCGGTAACGTGTTTGCGGGCTTCATTTTTAGCCTGCAGGGACAAAACCTTCAATAGGCTACTGAACCCCGTGAAGGCCAGGCCCCGGCTTTCGTTCTTCCAGTAGATCAGGTAGCGGTACAGTCTGTCCCAAGCCGGAATGGCCTTAAACAGGCTTTGTTCCCAGCGTTTGAAGGGCCGGTCTGGCTTCGGCACAACCCATGCCGCTGAGCGTTGGAACAGCGCGAGAGAATCCACTTTGTCTACAATTTTTGGTACAAACTGAATGGCGCTGGCGCCAGTGCCGATAACCGCAACCCGCTTGTTCTTCAGATCGTAATCATGATCCCAGCGTGCAGAATGAAAGAAAGCACCTTCGAAATCATTCATGCCCTCGATATTGGGCCAGGCAGGTTGGTTGAGCTGGCCGGTAGCCGTGATGACTATCTGTGCGGCAAGCGTTTCGCCATTTGTTAACCTAAGCGTCCAGTGGTTTCCAGCATCGTCAAACACAGCTTCAGCCACTTCGCAGTTGAAACGAATCTGGTTTCCCAGTCCATATTTTTCAACGCAATGCTCCATATAGCCGAGGAGTTCATGTTGCAGCCCAAATTTGCGCGACCAGTCGTGTTTTGGCTCGAATGAGTAAGAATAGAAGTGCGACTGCACGTCACAGGCGGCACCGGGGTAGGTGTTGTCTCGCCAGGTGCCACCGACACGCGCGGCCTTTTCCAATAAAATGACGTTTACGAAACCGGCATTTTTTAGCTGGATTGCCATGCCGATGCCGCCAAATCCTGTCCCTATAATGATGACCGAGGGCTGCGTGCTGCTTTTTATTTGAGTCATACGAAGGGGTCCGACTTTGTTAAAATAATGACGCCTTGTTCACTATACGTTTCTGTCGCCCGCTGAGTCATGTCTATTTGCGCCAGAACGCCTCATAAAACCATCAATTCAGGGATGCACAGAATTCTGCCCAGGGGGTGAGCAGAAGCGGTTTGATATGGGGGGCTGCTACTCAGGTTATTCCTGAGTAGCATTCAGAAGGTCTGGCTTTTTCAGGGCCTTCTGGAAGAGGTCTTTGTCCTCGGCGATGGCCATGGCGCACTTTTCTGCCATATCGTCGCCTAGGCCTTCCACTTTCCGAGCCAGGTAAACCTGAATTTCTTCCGCCAATTCCAGCACTTTATCCCTGGCATCGGCATCTGCTTTTGATGTGAAAAGCATGGTCTCAGGGTTTTTTAATGCCATATCCAGGCCGTCCCTATCGGAAAAATAGACTGCTTGTACCGCCATGGTCATTCCTCGCAGTGAATGTCTGCTTTACTGTATAAAAATACAGTGTAGCCGACTCCCACATAGAAATATACCCAATTGAGGTAAACGCAATCAGCCCATAGAGAAAGCTAGAAAAGTACCATTGATCAGTAACGCATCAGTGCTGAGCCCCAGGTAAAGCCTCCTCCAAAGGCTTCAAGTAATACAACGTCATCGCGCTGAATGCGGCCATCTCTAACAGCGACATCAAGGGCAAGAGGAATAGAAGCTGCTGAGGTATTGCCATGCTTGTTAACAGTAACCACCACCTGATCCATCGGCATGCTCAGCTTTTTTGCAGTGGCCGAAATAATGCGAAGATTTGCTTGGTGGGGAACCAGCCAGTCGATGTCGGATTTTTGCATCTGGTTGGCCTCAAGCGTTTCATCAACGATTTTGCCCAATGTATTCACGGCAACTTTGAACACTTCGTTGCCTTTCATTTCCACAAACGCTTCGCCGGCCTTAACTCGGTCAAATCCATCGGCAATACCGCAGGGCACGTGCAGCAGCTCTTCGTACTGGCCATCGGCATGAATGTGCGTGGAGAGAATGCCTGTTTCTTCATTGGCTTCCAGAATCACCGCGCCGGCGCCATCCCCGAACAGCACGCAGGTGCCCCTATCCTTCCAGTTAATGATCCGCGAGAACACTTCGGCGCCAATAACCAGCGCTTTTTTACTGGCCCCAGTTTTTATGAACTTGTCGGCGACAGAGAGCGCGTAAACAAAACCACTGCATACGGCCTGAATGTCGAAAGCAGGGCAGCCATGGATGCCCAGGCGTGCTTGCAGAATGCAGGCAGAACTGGGGAAAATTTTATCCGGTGTGGAGGTGGCAAAAACGATCAGGTCGATCTCGCTGGCATTTATGCCGGCGGCTTCAATGGCATTTAATGCTGCCTGTTCCGCAAGGTCTACAGTGGTCTGGCCTTCCACGGCAATGTGCCGTTGCTCAATGCCGGTGCGCTCACGGATCCATTTGTCCGTGGTATCAACCATCTTTTCTAAGTCTTTGTTCGTAACAATGTTCTCTGGCAGATAAGAGCCAGTGCCGGCAATGCGTGCAAAGGTCATTCGCGAAAATCCCACGGTGTATCTGATTGGTGAGCTTTGTGCATTCACGGGAGCCTTTTTGCGGCCCGAGGTACTGAATGCATTTTAAATGCTCCTTGGCTTTAGACCATGCTATACCCCTAAACCTTTGTCTGTTATTAGCGGTTTGTCAAAGACGCCCGCGAAAACTCTGCATTGATGGGCCCATTTCGCCTCACATAACCGCCGGCATGTGCCGTAATCTGCGTTACACTTTAGTTTTGAAACAAGGACATACTCCGAATGCCTGATCTGATTCTCTACAATTATGCGTTATCGCCTTTTTCCGAGAAAATCCGAGCAATGCTCGGGTACGCCAACCTGCCGTGGTGCTCCGTTACTGTTCGTGAAATGCCACCCAGGCCGGAACTGAGTGTGCTGACGGGTGGTTATCGCAAAGTTCCGGTGGCACAGATAGGTGCCGATGTTTTCTGCGACTCACGCGCGATTGCTAGCGAAATAGCACGCCTTGCTGGCAAGCCGGAACTGATACTGGAAGAACAGCCAGAAGAGGTGCAGGCGTTTGTTCGGGAAGCAGATTTGGAGATTTTTCTGGCTTGTGTGATTTCTGCCAGCGACGGACAGATGCTGCGCAAATTGATCCGTGAAACCTCATTGATGAACACACTTAGATTTCTTAAAGACCGCATTAATATGGGCCGGAAATCGCGGGTAAAAGCCTTGCGAGGCAAAGCTGCGAAAGAAAAAGTCATGGCTCACATTGCCAGCCTGGACCAGCGCCTTGAGGACGATTTTCTGTTTGGACCGACTCCTTGTGTCGCAGATTTCTCCGCCTATCATGGGCTGTGGTTTGTTTCTGACCTTGCAGGTAAGCCCTGGTTGCAAGACTACCCGAAGGTAAGTGCTTGGCTGTTACGAATGAAGGCATTCGGGCACGGCCAGCCAGAAGAACTTAGCGCCAACGATGCGGCCGTGCGAGCCAAAATTTCACAGCCGCGGGCACTGCCACCCACCGAAGGCAATGCTCAGCTGAGCCAACAAGTTACCATTGCGCCTGACGACTATGGCCGTGACCCAGTCAGTGGAACGCTTGTTTACACCGATAAAAACGTCACCATTCTTGCCCGGGAAACTCACGAAGTAGGGCTTGTGCACGTACACTTTCCGAAACAGGGTTTTCGTGTACGACCCGTTGAGTCACACTGATTAGAAAGCTAGCTAACCCTGGAGCTTAATACATGATTATATTCTCGGTTCTTTTACTGCTGCTCGGTTTGGTGTTACTGGGCGGTGGTCTTTGGCTTGTCTCACTCGGCGGCAGCCTGTACTACGCGATTGCAGGCATCGCACTGATTGTTACCGGAGTTGCGGTTAAAGGTCGCCGGCCGATTGCTCGCTGGGCATACGCCATATTTCTGGCAGGCACCGCTGTCTGGGCACTATGGGAATCTGGCCTCGATTGGTGGCCTTTGGCTACGCGGCTGGGAGTGTTCTTGCTTTTGGCGATTCCGCTGCTGTTTCCTGGCCAAAAATTTCAGCAAGGAGGCCTGAAGGCTCTCTTTCCGGTATGGGTTGTGGTTGGCTTAATTACCGTGTCCAGCCTCGCCTTTGATCAGCATCGCATTGATGGTGAGCTCAATCAGGACATCGTGACTGCGGAGCCCAATATGGGCACTAGTTCAGATGATAGCTGGCATGCTTATGGTCGGAGTAATCTGGGGCAGCGTTATTCGCCTTTGGATCAGATTACTGCAGAAAACGTCGGTACTCTCGAGAAAGCCTGGGAGTATCAGACCGGAGACCTGCAAAGACCTGACGACGTTGGCGAGGTCACCTACGAAGCTACCCCTGTAAAGGTGGGTAACAGCTTGTTTTTATGCACACCGCATAATTGGTTGGTGGCACTGGATGCGGATACCGGCGAAGAACAGTGGGTTTACGATGCAAAAGTGCCGATGGAAAGCCAGCGGCAGCACCAGACCTGCCGAGGGGTATCGTATCTACCACCGTCTGATGGAGATGCAAATGCGATAGGCGTTAAGGCAGTCAGCGAACCCGCAGAAGACCTTGCCAGCGTTCAGTGTGATGCGCAGCTATTTATGCCGACATCTGATGCTCGGTTGTTAGCGCTTGATCCCGAAACAGGTGCCCGCTGCAGTGGCTTTGCCGAAGATGGCTCATTGGATCTGATGCACAACATGCCGTTCAAACAGGACGGTTATTACTATTCGACATCACCACCTGTGGTGGCCAATGGTTTGGTTGTGGTTGCCGGGGCGGTCAACGACAACTACGACATTGATTCGCCATCCGGCGTGATCCGCGCTTACGACGCGAAAACCGGAAAGCTGAAATGGAACTGGGACCCTGCCAATCCGGAAAGTACCGACCCCATTGCAAATGGCGAAACCTATAGCAAAAGTTCTCCCAACAGCTGGGCGGTAGCCAGTGCCGATGAAGAGCTCGGGTTGATCTATTTTCCTATGGGGAATCGGACGCCGGATCAGTTGGGCATGTACCGGACTGAAAAGGAAGAAAAGTATGCTTCATCTGTCGTGGCTTTGAGCCTGGAAACCGGGCGCGCAGCCTGGGTTCAGCAGTTTGTTCACCACGATCTTTGGGATATGGACACGCCGGCGCAGCCGAGCCTTGTCGATCTGACAACCGAAAAAGGCGTGGAACCGGCGCTGGTTGTTCCAACCAAGCAGGGTGATGTCTATGTGCTCAACCGGAAAACAGGGGAGCCCATCGTTCCTGTGACCGAACAGAAGGCGCCCCAAGGCACGATCGAAGGCGACTATGCCTCCGCAACGCAACCGGTTTCGGGCCTGAACTTCCGGCCTCCGGCACTGACAGAGGCCGATATGTGGGGTGCAACCGCGGTAGATCAGATGATTTGCCGTATTCAGTTCCGCTCTCTGCGCTATGAAGGGCAGTACACGCCACCGTCTGAGCAGGGAACCATCGTGTACCCAGGTAACTTTGGGGTGTTTAACTGGGGCGGAATCGCCGTTGACCCTGAACGTCAGGTGATGTTTGGTATGCCACTTTATTTGGCATTTACCTCCACGCTGGTACAAAAGGAAGGCGCGGAGTTGGGCGAAACCAATCAGGGTGAGCAGGGCGTTAACGAAAACGCGGGAGCACCTTATGCGGTTGAGATGAAACCCTTTCTGTCACCTTTGGGCATCCCATGCCAACAGCCGCCCTGGGGTTATGTGGCGGGCGCCGATCTTCGTACTGGCGAAGTTGTCTGGAAACAGAAAAACGGTACGGTCTACGATATGACCCCGTTGCCATTACCCATTGAAATGGGTGTGCCAGGCATAGGTGGCCCCATTATGACCGGAGGCGGCGTCGCATTCATGGCCGCAACGGTTGATGACTATTTGCGGGCATACAACGTAACAACCGGTGAGCAGCTTTGGCAGGCACGCCTGCCTGCCGGTGGTCAAGCGACTCCAATGACGTACGTGAACAGTAAAGGTGAGCAAATGGTGGTGCTTGTTGCCGGCGGCCATGGTTCCATTGGAACCACGTTTGGCGACTATGTGATTGCCTATAAGCTACCTTAACTTTTGCCAGTTATAGGCCCGTAATACATCCGTCACCGGTTAGCCAGGCATTGATTGGTTAACCGGTGGCGGATTGTTCCGGGACTACTCAATAAAGTTTGCCTGGCTTGCGATTAGTGGCGATAGCTTTATGTTCCAGTGTTCCATACCACTTTTGCTGTAAACGTAATGCCCGCTCAGGGATTTAATCTGCGGTACGCGCTCAGGGTCTACTCCATTGAGAATCAACGACGCCAGCCGGGCACCCGTAATACCTTCCTGAGAAGCTGAAATTGTAAAGCCGCCCAAGGCTTCCTGTGCTCCGATAGAGATGTCCCAGAATGAAAAGATCGGAATCGGTGAGCTGACGTACGCCTGATTTATAAGCTCTTTTGGCGGTACATAATTATTTTCGCTGTCCCGAATTGTATGGTGGGTGCCTATTATTACGGCATCGTACTTGGTATAGGCCGTTTCAGCGGCGCTCAACCAAGTATCTTTGTCATTCGTGAGTAGAATATCTACCTGGGAGCCGTACAGCTTAGCCTGGCGTTTGTCTCCGAAGTAATCATCGACCGCATTGCGCATGGTAGTCGAGTCATCCATCAGAATTAAAAAGCGTTCTTTCTGCCGGAGAACTTTACGTAAATGACGGACGCTTTGCTCAAAAAACGGGCGTTCCAAAACCCCGGTAACCAGAGGGTGCTCGAGGGCAGGGTGTTGTACAGGGGTACCGTTAACACCGAAAAAAACAACGGGAATTTTCTGATCAACTAGATGCTGCGCCATTAGTGAAAACGCATTGTCGTCGCCCAAAATAGCGATATCCGGCTTAATTTCCGCCACTGATTTTTGAATGCTAGCCGCTTGCTGAGGCCACTGAGCTGGGGGTAATCGTTTTGTATCCAATTCGAAAAATGTGATGTCGTGCTGTTCTCCCAGTACGGACTTTATGGCTACGATATAATCTTGATCCCACTTGTACTCTTTGTGATAGCTTTGAATGACGACCACGGTCTTGCTGAAACACAACGGGCTTACGAGTAGTAAGGCTAGAATGAGCAGACGCATGTACTGTCCCTTATTTTTGTTTGAGTGTTGAAAGAGCCGGCAGCCCAAAGACCTGCTAGCAATAAGCGAACCATTAAACTAAGTCATTGTTACTTAGGCTTTTTTACATGGAAATTAACCGGCGAGTCTGGCTTTCCGTACATGTTGTCTGGGATTCTTTACACAACTGTTCGTTTTTCAGGACAGATCGATAATAAGTGACTTGCTTTCCGGACACCTCGTGGTTTTCAGCCAGTAGCCCATAAGGACAATCCTATGAACTCTCGTGAAACATTGTTAAAGCGATTGGGTATCAAGCATCCTGTTATTCAAGCGCCGATGGCAGGTGTAGCCACGCCTCAGCTGGCTGCGGCCGTCACTAATGCTGGGGGGCTGGGATCACTGGGGCTTGGTGCCAGCTCTACCGACCAGGCCCGGGAAATGATTAAGCAAACTCAGGCTCTCACCGCCGGTCCGTTCAATGTGAACGTGTTCTGTCATCAACCTGCACTCCGTAATGCAGGAACAGAAGCGGCATGGCTGCGCCATCTTGCGCCTTTGTTTGCTGAGGCCGGCATAGCGCCGCCGAGTTCGCTCAACGAAATCTATACCTCTTTTATTGAAGACAAAAATACGCAAGAAGCACTGCTTGAATTAAAACCGACAGTTGTCAGCTTTCACTTCGGATTGCCGGCAGCTGAGTACATTGCTGCTTTGAAGAAGGCCGGTATCTACACCATGGCAACGGCTACATGCCCCGCTGAAGCAGCGGAGATTGAGGCGGCAGGCATTGATGCTATTGTGGCTCAGGGCATAGAAGCGGGCGGGCATAGAGGCATATTCAATACGGATGCAACAGATGAGCGCCTGAGCACTGCGGTGCTTGTTCGGTTGCTTGCGCGTCAGGCCACGCTGCCCATTATCGCAGCCGGCGGAATTATGGATGGTTTCGCAATGAAAGCCGCTTTGGACTTAGGTGCTGCTGCAGTTCAATTCGGCACAGCATTTGTTTTGTGCCCCGAGTCGTCAGCGAATAACGCTTACCGCGAAACACTGAAAAGCGGACGATCTACACAAACGCGACTAACCAAGGTGCTCTCCGGCAGACCTGCGCGCGGAATTGTTAACCGGCTGATTACGTTCGGCGAGGAGCAAAATAGCCCACCGACGGCCGGTTACCCGGTAACCTACGATGCTACCAAGCGCCTCAATGCCGCGGCTTCCAAGCTCGGTAACCATGAGTTTGCTGCCCAGTGGGCAGGACAGGGCGCCCCCTTAGCGCGGGAGTTACCGGCCGCAGAATTGGTTGCGTTGATTATGGAAGAGGGGCGCATTTAATCAGGATCCTACTCACGCCAGCCATTCAAGGATCTGGTCGTGCACCACCTTGTTATCGAGCAGGTCCAAGTGGTTCAGCTTTTCGAACACTCGGCAATTTTCCGGGCGTATGGATAGCTTTCTTAAATCATCACCATGCTGCCCTTTGGCGCTATCTAGCCTAACCAAGAGATCACCCACCATAGTGCTGGGAAGATCCGACGCGCTGTTGCCGATGGTTGCGGCTATGAAATAATGGCGAGTCCCTTCCTGCAGTGGAACCGGCTTTCGATGGTCTGGGTGAAAGTCATCCTGATCGAAGCCTTGCCAGTCATCGTCCAGCAAATTGCCATGCCGCAGATCCTTGATGCCTGCGCTGGTGTGCTGGCCCAACGCAAAAGGGCTGGCGTAGCGGAATTTCCCCATCACAAAGGTCAGCAGGTGGCTGGCTTTGGCCAAGGCTGCGCCGTGGTGAGGTGAACCGAGGTACAGAGCATTTTTCAACAGCTCAGCCCAAGGTAAGCTGAGTTCGCTGCCGTACCAGCTGGCGCTGCGGATAACGAGCCCGCCCATACTGTGACCAATCAGAGTTAGCTCTTTTACTTCAACCGGCCAGGCCTCAACCAATGACTGAAGTTGTTCGCTTAACTCCTTACCATTGCTGGAAATGTGCCTTCCAGTATTGTAGTTAAGATACAGTGGAGTGAGGCCATGCGCACGCTGAAGTTCGGTACCTAGATTACCTTCATTGTGGCCTCTCCAGTACTCATGTGAGAGGCATAGGCCGTGCACTAATACGACGATACGTGAGCTTGCATCTGGGATCACAACTTTGAGATTTTCTGAATCTTGCAGCAGCTTCTCGCCACGATTGTTTCTGAAGTGCATGGAAATGGCGAGCGGGTTGCTACTGGCTTCCAGGTGATCCCCGCAAACGCCATTCAATGCCGCCGCAACTCTCACACTTTGTGGGGAATGTGCGTGGTCATCTTCCACTGAGAACTTATCGAGGGACTGATGCAATCCCTGCTGCAGTGCAGACATGGTCGATTGAATAATTCGGTAAGTGTGGCCTTGCCGTTCATCATGAGACACGCCTGCGACATCGCGCAGCCGGTTCAGTGGGTTGGCCTCCCGCGCAATAGTACGATGCATCTTTTCTGTAATTTGGGTAACACCGCCAGCAACATCCAAGAGTAGTTGTGCCGAACCGTGCAGCGACTTGATAGATACCATTTTGCTGTACTCCAAAAATGCGTTCAGAACGTGCTGATCTAGCGATACGGCTATTATCCAAGAAATCATGACCTGCGCACATGGCTTGTTTTAAGGAAACAGTGGGCAGTTGGGTATTATTCCATTCATGCGGTATGGAATAGGCAAATAGATCAGGTAAAACACTAATTGCCAAAAGTGTGCACATACAGGTATATTGTTCACATATGAACAGAGGTGTTGCTGGAGGTGTACCATGACAGCAGTGGTTGAACGTAGAAGCGCAGAAGGTGATCGCGAGGCTGAAAAAGGGCGCGTGGCGTTAAAAGGGTTCTTTCGGATAACGGAGGAGTGGGGGTGTAGTGCCGATGAACGGAGCAAGCTTCTTGGAGGTCCTTCCAGAACAACGCTCTATAACTACTCAAAACTAAATCCTACTAAGCTCTCTAATGACATAATGGAGCGCATCAGCTATATCCTGGGTATCTATAAGGCTTTACAGATTCTGTATCCGACCCATGAGAGAGCAAGCCGCAGAATTCGCCTAAAAACGTCTGAAATACCCTTTTGCGGCAAGTCAGCCATGGAGTTCATGACGCAGGGTTCAATGATGAACCTGATGATGACTCGCCAATACTTCGATGCCAAGCGGGGGTGGTGATGTTTGCCACGCCTCCGCTGCACGTACCCGAGTGGCAAACTTACCGAATCATCCCAAGCCATTACCCACCCATAGACCTTTTCGAGCGCATATACGAGCCGCATGAATTTGAGTTGGCGTTTGAGATTGAGGGCATGACAAATCCCCGGTTGCGTGACGAAGCTGGGGATATTCAACTGGTGCATCCCGGCGACCGGGTAAGCGGACCTGGAAGCACGCCCGTGATGGCGTCCTTCACCCATATTGGTTTTGGAAGCCGCTTTGCTGACAAGCACTTTGGAGCATACTACGCTGCCAGCACGCTTGAAGGGGCTATTCGCGAGACTGTGTTCCACAAAGAACGTGAGCTGGCAGCCGCCAATGAAGACTCCATAGAGCTCACCATGAGAGCTTACATTGGGCGGGTGGCATTGGAGATGCACGATATTCGTGGGCCGGAATTCATAGATTTGCATAATCCGGATGCTGACGATTACGTTTTAAGCCAGAAGTTTGCAGGCCGATGGCGCAAAAAGGGATCAAATGGGTTGGTGTACAACAGCGTCCGGCATCCGGGCAGTGAATGTATAGCCGCTTTCAAGCCGAAATCTGTTTCTATACCTGTGCAAGGGCCACACCTGAAATACTTCTGGGATGGCGACAAACAACGAATTACTCACTGGGCAGAAATAGGGGAGCCACATTCCCTGAACGGGCAGTGACTGTGGTGCTTAGAGCCACCATTACCCAGCCTCAGCGCTCGCCGATTTGTTGTTTTGTTGGCTCTGAGCCATAAAGAAGACAGCCAGGCCGGCAACGGCTGTGGCGGAACCCACGTAACCGGTAACCTGCCAGCCCATACCCGCACTGATGGCCATGCCACCTAACCAGGGGCCAATCGCATTGGCAAGATTGAAGGCGGCATGATGAGAAGCCGCCGCCAGGGTCTGGGCACCGTGCGCAACATCCATCAAATGGGTTTGGAGGGCAGGGCCCATGGCCACCATCAGTGCAACCATAAAGCAGGCAATCAAAATACTCCAGATTGACCCTGTGGCCAGCGGGAACAGTGCCAACATAACAGCAGCCCAGAGCAGAATTACACCGACACTTTTGAATTGCAGGCGGTCAAAAAGCCAACCACCCAGAATGTTGCCAACAAAGCCCCCCAAGCCAAATACAAACAACGCCACAGGGATCCAGACAGGATCCGCCTGGGTGACATTCAATAGGGTTGGTGCCAGATAACTGAAGACACAGAACATTCCTGCAAACCCGACTGAGCCGATGGCGAGGGGATACCAGATTTGTGGGCGATTGAACGCACGCAGTTCGCTCAGGGAACTATGGCGAACTTCTTCACGGTTCAGGGGTAGGAAAACGTAAACAAGAACCGTGGTTAGTGCGGCCACACAGGCCACAAAACCAAAGGCGTATCGCCATTCGAGATGCTGCCCCAGCAGCGTTGCCAGCGGATTGCCGAACAACAATGCTAATGCCAAGCCCATCATAATATAGCTAACAGCTTTGGCTCTTTGGTTTAGTGGCACCAGCGATGCCGCGACCAGTGCAGCAACGCCAAAGTAGGCTCCGTGGGGCAGACCGGCTATAAACCGGGAAATCATCAGCGTTTCGTAGCTCCCTGCCATCGCACTTGCGAAATTGCCCAGCGCATAAAAAGCCATCAATGCTATGAGTAGGTGTTTGCGGAACAATTGTGCGCCAAAGATCGCAAGCAGAGGCGCGCCGACAACAACTCCTAACGCGTACGCACTGATCAGGTGCCCAACCTGGGGCTCGGTAATGCCAAAGTCCAGTGCCACGTTGGGCATAAGCCCCATGATGGCAAACTCACCGGTGCCGATTCCGAACCCGCCCATGGCAAGGGAAAAAATAATCAGCATAACTTTCTGGCGTGAATAGGCGGTCGCGGCAGGTAAGGGATCAGGCATGAAGTACAGGGCCTCGGGAGTGGTAAAGTGGCAGCCGGGCATTGTATAACAAGGTCTTCAGAATGTGCTAAATAGACCAAAAACTTGAAACAAGCCGATACGGCTCCTAGTTTGAGTAAACCTATTCATAAACTTTAACAGGACAGGATCATGCGGCCTCAACTCGCCATAGCGATTAGCGTTATTTCTATTATGGGCCTGAGTGTCAACGCCACTGCAGCGGCTGCCGATCAGCCCCTGGAATTGCCGGGGATCACGCAACAGGGCACAGGCGCGGACTCCTATGCCTTCACGATTGGTGACGTAAGAGTCACGGCGCTTTCAGATGGTTCCGTGCCACAGAATCTGCATAAGCTTTTGCACGGCATCACCAAAGAGAAGATCGACGAACGATTGGCACACGCTTATCAAAACAGCCCTGCTGAGGCCTCAATCACTGGGTTCTTGCTTGAAGTGGGCGACAGGATCGTTCTTGTAGACACAGGCGCGGGTGAGCAGTTCGGCCCCGGCATCGGCGGCAATCTTCTCGACAGCCTGGATGCAGTGGGGTTTAGCCCCGACGATGTGACCGACGTTTTGATCACTCACGCTCACTCGGACCATGTGGGCGGGCTCATCCAAAATGGACAAATCGTATTCTCCAACGCCACAGTCCATATTGGTAAGCCGGATATCGATTTTTTCCTGGATAGCAAAAATGCGGAGCGGTTCGACTACAACCCCGGGTTTTTCGAGCAAGCTATTCAGATTTTGACGCCTTATGCCGACGCAGAGAGAATCGACGTTTTTGATGAAACCATGGAGATTCTTCCTGGGCTCACCGCCAGCCTGCGCCCGGGCCACACGCCCGGCAGTGCTTTTTACACGTTAGAGAGCCAAGGCCAAACCCTCACGTTCATTGGCGACATTATTCATGCAGGGGCAGTTCAGTTACCGGACCCCTCGGTAACCATCGTCTATGATGTCGATGAGAAGATGGCCCGCAATGTACGCTCGGAAGCGTTTTCGGCTTTCGCCAATGATTCCAGCTTGGTGGCTTCGCCGCACCTGTTTTTCCCGGGTGTCGGCCATATACGCAAGGCACAGGAAGGCTATGACTGGGTGCCAATCAGTTATGGCAACCGGGAGATTAAAAAGGATAAGTAATTAAATAGAGATTTCGACCAATACCTTTAAGCCGCCTTTCGCGCCAGCTGAAAAGGCGGCGTTGCCCTCATAGCGGGCAACGATGTCGCGAACGATAGCAAGACCCAGTCCATGGCCCGGGGTTTGTTCATCCAGCCGCCGACCTCTCTGACCAAGGTAGATCCTTTCATTCTCTGCAACGCCGGAGCCGTCATCCGTTACGATAATGTGTGCCAAATCGTTATGCTGCTCTAAAGAGAGTTCAACGCACTGTGCAGACCACTTTCCGGCATTATCGAGCAAATTTCCTAATATTTCGTTCAGATCATGTTCCTCAATTGGCCAGCGAGACTCTTCAGTGAGTGACGTAGATAGCTCGAACGATTTTTCCGGATAGAGCCTGCCCAGCATCCATAGTAGGTCGCGCGCCTGCTTCACTGGGTATGCACTCTTACCCACTTGTGGACCGGCAAATTGGCTGCGGCGCATTTCCGCTTCCAACTGTTTGCCAATATCGCTCAGGCGCGACCCCATTTCATGTCTCAAATCATTATCCAAGGGACGGCTAGTATCTTCGAGCACCTGCCTAACGGCCGCGATGGGTGTCTTGACACTGTGAGAGAGGTTTGCGAGCGCTTCGCGGGAACGTTCAAGCCGCTGATCCAGTGAATCTAAAAGTTGATTTAGCTGTTGTACCAGTGGTCGGAACTCTTCCGGAGCCTGTGCGTTAATCCGTGATATTTCACCGCTCTGTAATTGTTTTAGAGCCGCTTGGAGCGAGACAACTGGCCGCATTGACAGGTTAATGCCAAACCAGATAATTCCCACCAACAAAAAGATCAGCAAGATTGATACGATCGCTGTCCAGGCATGCAGTTCCGCTTGGCTATTTTGCAGGGCGCCCAAATCTTCTGAAACGATCACTGTAATAGGGGTGTTGTTCACAATAAATGATTTCCGATAGGCCAAAATGTCGGAGGGCGAGTTGGATGTTTCCGCATTGTGTACTCTGATACTTTTTTGCTGATCTGACTGTAGCAGGGGGCTCAAGATCGGGCGCCAGGATTCCGGCGATATAACTGTTTGAGTTGGGGACTGGATAGCAAAGGCATGATGAAACACTTCCTCAAAATAATCCCCGGTTTGAAGCATGTCTATTTGGCCTTCGGCTTGGCGAATATGATGCTCCAGAAAGGCCACTTCGTCTTTCAGGCGGCTTTCTACAAACTCCCGGGACATCCGCTCCAGCAGTAAACCGTGCACAAGCCATGCAACAGCCATCAGGCCAATCCCCGCTGGTAGCAGTAAGAGCAGAAGCGCACCTTTTACGGAGACAGGCTTTCTAAACAGCGTCATTAAACAGGTATCCTTGACCGCGACGCGTAGCAATGGTTTCCGCCCCAACCAGCTTTCTCAGGCGTCGAATGTAGGCTTCGATGATGTTTTCATTTGGACTTTCGTTAAGATTGTAAAGCTGCTCCATGAGCTGCTCCTTGGAAAAAATATGACCAGGCCGGCCCATCAGGCATCGCAGCAGCCGAAATTCGGTGCCGGTTAGGCTGTGTTCTGAGCCATCGTCGACCTTTAAGCACTGTCGGTTCTCATCCAGTTCGAAGCGCCCCGCCTTAACCGATGACTGCACTCTTCCTTCACTTCTTCGCATGATGGCGTTCAGTCTGGCGATCAGTTCTTCGGTTTGAAAGGGTTTGGCCAGATAGTCGTCTGCGCCGGCTTTCAAGCCGTTTACTTTATCTTGCCAATCCCCCCTTGCGGTCAGTATCAGTACCGGAAAGGTGGCTTTGCTTGAGCGCCATTTTCTCAGAACGTCCAGGCCATTTCCGTCTGGTAGCCCGAGATCCAGAACGCCTGCTTTATACTCCTCCTGCTCCCCCAAAATAACTGCCTCTTTGGCGGTGCGAGTGATGTCTACACTGAAGCCAGCTTTCTCAAGTTGGCTGGCAAGCCCTTCCGCAAGCAATCGGTCGTCCTCTACTAGCAGTAATCTCATTGGTCGCTCCCTTCGTTGGGCCAAAACAGGCTAAAATAGTGTCGCCGGTCAACCTGAATTCAGCCTGAACTGAAAATAATTCGGTATTTTTCAGAAAGAGTTCAGGTTAGTGCGCCAAGGTAACACTCGTTTTAACCAAGTGCCCTTGTTTTTGGGCAATCGCATTCAGGTACAAGCCTGAGCAATTTTACAGGAGAAAATTTGATGACTTCATCAAAGTTTGTCGTTGCAGTACTCGCTATGTCAATTTCAGCAGCAGCTCTTGGGGCTGGAGCTCACGATGGTGGACACGGTCATGGCGCTAAGATCGGTGAGCCGGGTAAAGCCTCGGATGCCAGCCGCAGTATCACAGTAAAAATGTACGACAACTACTACGAGCCTGAAACAATTAACGTCAAGCCGGGCGAAACGGTACGTTTTGTTGTTGAGAACAAAGGAAACCTGGTGCACGAGTTTAATATCGGCACTCCAGACATGCATGAGTCGCATCAAGAAGAAATGATGATGATGGTTAAGCACGGCATTATTCAGGGAGGCAAGCTTAACCACGACATGATGGAGATGGACATGGGGGATGGCCAGTCCATGAAACATGACGATCCAAATAGTGTTTTGCTAGAGCCAGGTGACAGCCAAGAGGTTGTCTGGACATTTTCTGAGGAGAGCAATATCGAGTTTGCTTGCAACGTTCCGGGGCACTACCAGTCTGGCATGTACGGCGAAATAGGTTTCAACTGATATCTATCCGGATCAGGCGAGGGTTGATCGCGCCCGCTCATTCGCCGGCGCGCTGAAACTAATGTATAAAGCAAAGTAGTTAGGGAGTTGTTGTCCATGAAGAAAGTGCTTGTTACAGGCGCTCTAATCCTGCTCTTGCCGACCATCGGTCTAGCGGGTGAATACAACCTGACAGTAGATCGGGTTGAAATCGATACCGGGGAATTTGTAAAAGAGGGAGTAGGCTACAACGGCGAATCTCCTGGTCCGGTACTACGTTTTAAAGAAGGCGAAGAAGTTTCTATCAATGTGACTAACAACCTTGATGAGGAAACCTCCATTCATTGGCACGGCCTGATCCTTCCTTTTCAGCAGGATGGTGTTCCGGGGATCAGCTTCTCGGGCATCAAGCCGGGAGAGACATTCACCTACAAGTTTCCCATTACTCAGTCTGGAACCTACTGGTTTCACAGCCACTCAGGTTTTCAGGAGCCAGAGGGTGCGTATGGCTCTATTATTATTGAGCCAAAAGATCGTGAGCCGTTTCGATATGATCGGGAATACGTCGTTCAATTGACTGACAAGCACCCACATTCCAGCGAACGGGTCATGCGTAATCTCAAAGTGATGCCGGATTACTACAACCGTGAGCAGCAAACTGTGGGGGAGTTCTTTTCGGACGCCTCTGAAAACGGCTTTCTGAACACAGTAAAGGATCGTCTGGCATGGGGCGACATGCGGATGATGAAAGCCGATGTCGAAGACCTCCAGGGCTTTACCGGGCTAATTAACGGCAAGGGTCCAAAACAGAATTGGACCGGTATCTTTGAGCCTGGCGAGCGCATTCGGCTGCGCTTCATCAACTCATCTGCTATGACCTATTTTGATATCCGGATTCCGGGCCTTAACATGACCGTTGTGCAAGCCGATGGCAATAACGTCCAGCCTGTTAGCGTGGATGAGTTTCGGATTGGTGTCGCGGAAACCTACGATGTGATCGTTCGGCCCAAAGACGATCAAGCCTATACAATTTTTGCAGAATCTATGGGGCGCACCGGCTATGCGAGAGCAACGCTGGCACCAGAAGAGGGGATGGAAGCTCCTGTTCCAGGACTGCGTGAGCCGGCTCGATTGACCATGGCTGACATGGGCGGTATGCCCGGCATGGATCATGGCGACATGTCAGGCATGGATCACGGCGATATGGACAGTTCAACCGAGATGGCTGGTATGTCTGACATGGATCATTCCCAGATGAATGGTATGGACCATTCGAAAATGAAGGGTATGGATGATTCGAAGATGACGGGCATGGATCATTCAAAGATGGCCGGCATGGATCATGGCTCGATGGCGATGTCCGACGGTGGTCCAAGCGATCCGTTTTATGCCCAAGGCAGTGGACTGGTTCCAGAAGCGGCGAATGGTGGAAAATTTCTTTCCTATGCTGACCTTAAAGCCCAGAAGCCGCTTTATGAGGAACGTGAGCCAACGCGCGAAATTGAGTTGCGCCTTACGGGCAACATGGAGCGCTATACCTGGAGCATTAATGGCGTTAAATACGAAGACGCAGACCCTATCCGCCTCAAGTATGGCGAACGGGTTCGTTTTAAGTTTGTGAATGAAACGATGATGACGCACCCCATGCATCTTCACGGTATGTGGTCGATTCTCGATGTCGGCGCAGGCCAATGGAACCCAATCAAACACACCGTCAGTGTGCAGCCGGGTACCACGGTGTATATGGAAACTGAAGTTGACGCACCTGGTCAGTGGGCTTTCCATTGCCATCTGACTTATCACATGGCCGCGGGTATGTTCCGTAAGGTGATTGTTGAAGGTGGGCCCGAATCTACACAGGCAACGTCTAGCGAGCAATCTGTTGATGTTGGAGGTGACGCATGAAGCGTTGGACACCGTTGATTGTCAGTGCGGTTTTGGGCCTGGGAGTTGTACCCGCGCTAGTGTCCGCACAAGAGCGGATAAAGGACACCACTGAGCGGAAGCAGCCGTTAAAGGTGTGGGGCGCGCAATTCGAGGAGCTAGAATACCGTTACAGCGACAATGATGAAGAGGTTGGCGTTTGGGACGCCGACTTCTTCTACGGAACCGACAATTTGAAAGCTCGCTGGCTTTCAAGTGGCGAGTACTCCTTTGACGAGCAGGCCTACGAATCACTGGAGAACCAGTTAGTCGGTCAGATCCCGATATCCAAGTTCTTCGATGCAAAAGCCGGGGTACGGTTCGACACACCGGAAGGCCCGGATCGCACTTACGCGGTTCTTGGCGTTGCAGGGTTGGCGCCGCAGTGGTTTGAAATCGACGCTAACCTCTACATGAGCAAGGATGGGGACACATCTGCTGATCTGGATGCAGAGTATGAACTGCTCTTTACTAATTACTGGATACTCACCGCGTCTCTGGATGCAACGGTGGCATTCAGTGAGGATCGGGAAATTGGGGTAGGTAAGGGTCTGGTGTCGACCGAAGTCGGGTTGCGGTTAAGCTATGATCTTATTGACCGAGCCGTCTCACCTTACGTTGGCATCGTTCACGAACGTAAATATGGCGACAGCGCCGATTTCGCGAGAGCGGACGGTGGTAGTACAGAAGATTGGTTTGCGGTGGTTGGAGCGCGACTCTCCTTCTGATAGAGCTGTAGACGGGCCTTGGGCATTAACCCTTGGCCTGTTTATGCATAAATTGATGTAACTCAATTTTGAGTGTGAACGGATCGGTTGCATCTTCGATTTTCAGCTTGGATTCAGTTTGGGGTGTTGTGATAGAGGCTGGATCAATCAGCTGAGAGGTGTAAGGCTATGGCCAAAGCCCATAAAGCAACAAACCAAGAACAGTTTCTGCTCAGGCGTAAACTGACTGTCGAAGGCCTTACTGACGATCAGTGGGACGACGTTATCCAGGAGCTGAACCATCATCCCTGTGTTGATTTCGCTGAGGGCAAACCGGAAGGCAAACTCGTTGTCACGTTCGATGGCACACATTGGTCTACCGACGCGCTGATTGACGTTATTGAGGCACGCGGTGGCAATTTAAAGGGCGGCTGGTGGGCGCGCCGAAAACTTGCACGGTACAGGTTCAGTGATGAAAACGTCCGGGCAAATGCCAACCTCGATCCTTTCTGCTGTTCAAAAATCCCACCAATGAAAAAATAAATGGAGGTAAGATGAACGGGGAACAAGACAGAACCGCTCGCTACCAAGAGGGCAGCCTGACATTGTCAGGGACGGTTATGTTAGGCACCGGTGTTATGATTGGCGCTGGCATATTTGCACTCACTGGGCAAATGGCTCAGATGGCGGGTGCGCTCTTCCCGCTAGCCTTTTTGGCGGCCGCAATCGTTATCTCCTTCAGTGCTTATTCTTACATTAAAATCTCCAATGCGTACCCTTCTGCCGGCGGCATTGGCATGTACCTCCACAAAGCGTACGGCGATGGCTTGGCGACAGCGTTCAATGCCTTGCTGATGTATTTCTCCATGGTGATCGCGCAGAGCTTCCTTGCTCGAACATTTGGGTCATACACCATGCAGCTTTTTGGAGGGGATGAAGGTGGACGCATGGTGTCCATACTGGGTGTATCGCTCATTTTGGCGGCATTCCTGATCAATCTGCTTGGCAATCGCTGGATTCAGGGCGTCGCTTCTTTTATTGGAATCCTCAAAATTGGCGGCATTCTTGTCTTCGGGCTGGTAGGTGTGTGGCTGGCCGACAGTCTTGCTGTCGATTTCTCCAGAAGCGGCGAGACCGGCGCCTTCGGTAACTTCCTGGGCGCAACGGCGCTGGGCATACTGGCCTTCAAGGGATTTACCACCATTACCAACAGCGGATCCGAGGTGAAAGACCCGCATCGCAACGTCGGTCGCGCCATTGTTATCTCCATTGCCGCCTGCGTTGTGCTCTACACACTGGTGGGATTCGCTGTTTCGAGCAATCTATCTCTCGCCGAAATCATTGAAACTCAGGATTATTCTTTGGCGGCGGCAGCGCGCCCGGCACTGGGTGAATACGGCCTGTGGTTCACAGTTGTGCTTGCCATGATGGCAACGGCTGGAGGCATTCTCGCCAGTATTTTTGCAGTCTCTCGCATGCTGGCCATGCTGACCGAGATGAAACTGGTGCCCCACAGCCACTTTGGAATGCCTGGCAGCATCCAGAAACACACTCTTGTATATACCGTGGTGCTGGGCCTGATTCTGACCGCCTTTTTCGACCTTTCGAGAATCGCGGCGCTGGGTATTGTGTTCTATCTGATCATGGATATATCTATTCATTGGGGCGTGCTGCGTTATCTACACAAGGACGTAAAGGCCAAGAGATGGGTGCCAGCGGTTGCGATAGTTCTGGATTTGGTGGTTTTGGGCGGTTTTGTCTGGGTCAAGCTGAACACTGACCCCTTTGTCATCGGTGTGGCTGTGGCGACAATGATTGTCATTGCAGTTTCCGAGCAGCTATTTTTGAAGTCGTCCGCCAGAAATAAGGCGATGAAAAGTGATGAGTCTAATGAGCACAGTCACTAATATTCAACACGTATATCGGAGGGTAATCCTATGATGGAAGGGGATATGTTTGGTAACACTATGTGGGCCGGGCATTGGCTATGGATGCTGGTCATTGCCATTGTAGTGATTATACCGGCCTGGCGAATCTGTCAACGGACCGGTTACCCAGGCTGGATGGGAATATTGATTCTTATTCCGGTTGTGAACCTGGTCCTTCTGTACTTCGTCGCGTTTGCGGAATGGCCGGCAGACAAAGCAGGGGCGCGTAATGGGTGAGGGGTAGCGGATTGATGATGAGCAAAGGCTGATTGTGTCCCAAGAAGTCAAGGAACAAAAATACGATGTTTAAGACAAAAGCCTTATTCGGCGTTCTTTTGGTTGCATTGCTTAGCGGCTGCACTGAAGGGACGGTGGAGGGCCGATGGTATACTCAGGTCCAGATCGAGCATGGTAAAACCGTATTCGAGGAAAATTGCGCAAGCTGCCACGGCACCGAGGCTCAAGGCTCCTTCAATTGGAGGAAGCGACTGGAGGATGGCACCTACCCACCACCGCCACTCAATGGAACAGGCCACGCCTGGCACCATCCATTTGACATGCTGATGGGCACAATCGCTCAAGGTGGTGCTCCCATGGGCGGACAAATGCCTGCCTTCGGAGATGTACTCTCCAAGGACGATCAAAAAGCCGCGATCGCATTCTTCCAGAGTAAATGGGATAAGCGAATTTATGATGCGTGGTCTGAAAGGAGTGGGCTCTAACCTCCCCGGTACAACCGACCGGCTGAGTTGACTCTGATAAAATGTAATGCCTCTGCCACCCAAAGATCCATTTTACGTACTGGAATCTGATAACCAATGCTCAACTATCCAAAAATCGATCCGATTGCGATTTCATTGGGCCCGTTGCAAATCCATTGGTACGGCCTGATGTACCTGGTTGGCTTTCTGACTGCCTGGTGGCTGGGCCGTCGCCGGGCTCATCAATTAGGGTTGAGTACTGATGCAGTCGAAACGCTGATTTTCTACTGCGTAATGGGCGTCATACTGGGAGGCCGCCTGGGGTATGCGCTGTTCTACGGCTTAGATAAGTTGGCCGACAATCCGCTTTGGTTATTCAAAATCTGGGAAGGCGGCATGAGTTTTCATGGGGGCTTTGTTGGGGTATTGGTCGCGGCTTTGGTTTTCGCCCGCAAGCAAAACTTACATTTTTTTCGGCTCACGGACTTTATCGCACCACTGGTGCCGATTGGCCTGGGGGCAGGGCGCATCGGCAACTTTATCAATTACGAGCTTCCGGGGCGAGCCAGCGATGTACCTTGGGCCATGGTGTTCCCGAATATGGGGCTGGCGCCACGCCACCCGTCGTCACTGTATGAGTTTGCACTGGAAGGTGTCGTGTTGTTCGGTGTGCTGTGGTGGTTCTCGATCCATCCTCGCCGAAATGGAACAACGTCCGGCCTGTTCTTGTTGCTATACGGGGTTTTCCGTTTTTCTGTCGAGTTTGTTCGACTCCCCGACTCGCAACTGGGATTCATTGCCTTTGGCTGGATGACCATGGGGCAGTTGTTAACTCTGCCAATGATCCTTGGTGGACTTGCCTTGATTGGTTGGTCGAGATACCAGCCCCTTAACATTGCCTGTGCGGCCAAAGCCTAATGGGAGTGCCGGTTCTGCGTTTTCGATGAGCTCACCGTAAAAAGCCCGGGCTGCCCATTGTGCGGGTGCTGAATCCGTTTTTTCCGTTGTCAGAACACAGACACCGACGCCTCGGCGCGCGGCGAGGATAAGTTGCTTGCGCAAGCCCCGATCAGGAACAAAATATGGCGTCACAAGCCAAATACTCTTTGCGGCAGTGGCCAGCTGGTCTTTGATGGTACACCGTAACTGGATACGGCACCTGCGCGACGTATTGGGAATAATCCGGCTGTCACCCTCATCTTGGGCATGTGGTGCCCAGTCCAGGTGACTGCACCAAAAAGCGTCAAACAGAACCTCAGCCTCTGCGGCCAGAATCCCGCCAAAGCAAATGTGCGCATCACGCCACCCACCGTGTTGGGCCGTAGAACTGTTGGGAACCTTCACGATGAATGTTGAAGCCTCCGAGATACGCCGTTTGGCCATCCACTACCAACAATTTACGATGATCACGACGTCATCGTGGATGTTCACCAGGATTTTTTGCATTTTCTTACACGTCGGCTTGGTTGTGAAGATGAGGCAGCCGGTCGTCGGCTGGCGCTAAGATATTGGATTTTTTGGCTATTTAGCATTTTTAAAAAGTGATTGTGACTCTATTTTGATTTACATCAAATCGGCAGCGTTAGAATCAATGTTTTCACTGTTCCGCTCCCGGTTTTCAGGTTGATTTCAGTTGCTCAGGGTTTACTGGTTTCTGGGAGCGCGACTCGAGCCCATAACGTAAAAGTCAAACGTCTATCAAAGGTAAGGAAGGTAAACCGGAATGGATATTAAAACGTTTAGAGAGCTGATTGGCTGGACACGAGATCTGCACGCACACCTGGCACGCTACCTTTCCCACTGTTCGACACGGAACGAAGAAGAACGGGCCCGGGCGCTTCTGGACTATCTGGCAACTCGCGAATCTGAAATTGAACGTATTGTGAACGAGTTTGAACACCAGGCAGACACCAACGCTTTGGAAACAAGGGTTTATGACTATCTGTCTCATCACCCCATTAAAACTCACCGGACTTGTGATGAGCCCTATGCAAAGCTTGATTTCAACGGTATCTGTCGGGAGGTATTTGACTTTCACGATCAGATTATTGATCTCTACCAGACATTGACTGAAAAGGCCGAGATCCCTAAAGCCAGGGAACTGCTGGAGTCACTATTGACGATGGAGAAAAATGAATCCAAGCGTCTGGCTCGTCAGATTGGCAGGATGGATGATCTCTGATTATTACGTTACGCAGCAGTTGTGTCCGGCCATTGTGATCGAGGGATTATGGAGTCTTCAAACCGGTTAAAAACGCTAGGTCAGATCTGGGCCATAACGATTCCCAAAGGCCGGTTGCCAGCAGCACTGGATAGCCGTCAGGCCGAGCAGTCAGTAAGAGACGGAGCTGTTGCTCTTAGCGAAGGTAATGACGTGCAGTTAGTCGCCGTGGGTGCCTATCAACGGCAGGTTTGTGAGGCGGTGGCCGACGATCTAAGCCAGAAAGGCATTTCATGCGGAATTGTCTGTCTGCTGGAACCGGGGCGTTTCCGCGATCCTCGGGATGTGGTGGAGGCAGAACATCAGTCATCCAGCCACATCAGAGGGGCGCTATTCCCCAGCGACATAAAGCTGCGGGTGTTTGTGTGCCATATGCGCCCGGAAACCCTGTTGGGGGTTTGCAGGCCCCTGGATCTGGGGCGAGATCGTACACTGGCTTTTCGTTACACCAATCATGGGAGGACGCTCGATACCGCAGGCCTGCTGATGGCCAACGGTAGTGATCCTCAATCGGTCAGTCAGGCCATCGTGTCACGGCTGGGTAGCCTCGTCTGTAATACAGGTAGATCAAATCATGAATGAATCTTTCAATCACGCTGGAGCCTGGGGCCTCACACTGATCGTTATCGTATTAGTGTCCTGGTTCTTTTATCGTTATTTCGCGCCGAAGAACTGGCGGGAGTGGGCAGGTGCTGGGGTGGTGCAGGCCTTTATAATTGCACTCTATGCCGAAATGTACGGCTTTCCGCTCACCATCTATCTGTTGGTGCGCTTTTTCGGTCTGGACAGCGAATATATGAGTGCCAGCTTATGGTCGACTCTGGTAGGGCTCGGCGAAACCGGCATGATGATCTCAATGCTGCTTGGTTATGCACTTGCCTTTACCGGGATCGGACTTTTCATTCAGGGGTGGCGCCAGGTTCATAAGGCTCGCGGGGAAAATCGTCTGGTGACAGACGGGTTGTATGCGTACGTAAGACATCCGCAGTACACGGGGTTGTTCATCGCCCTGTTTGGCGAAGGCGTGGTGCATTGGCCAACGCTGTTCTCGATTGGCCTGTTTCCAGTCATTGTCCTTGTTTACACATGGTTGGCTCGACGCGAGGAGCAACAGGTGCTGAAGCAGTTTGGCGAAGAATACCGAGTCTATCAACAGCAGGTACCGATGTTCATTCCTCGCTGGGGCCAGTGGCGCCAACTCGCAGCTGCTTCGCGGGACAGGAGTGACAACGATATATAAGGTCCGGATCTACGCTCCGCTCGATCTGTTTGTCTCAGGCAAAAAATCTTAAACGTCAATTGCTCAATTGAAGATGATAATCAAAAGGATGGTCGAATTATGTCCTCAAAAAATAACACCGCCGGCTCCGGGGCGTCAGTGTCCAGCCCGGTCGCCACACAATACACCTGTCCGATGCACCCGGAAGTGGTCTCGGACGAGCCTGGGGATTGCCCAAAGTGTGGGATGCATCTTGTTCCATTAGAAGAGGTTGGTAGCACAGTGCATTCTGATCATGCTTGCCATCACCATTCTGGTAGCGACACCAAGGCGTCGGGCGATGACCTTAAGTACAACAAGGTGCCCGCCGGTTATGAGGGAACGGTCTACACCTGCCCCATGCACCCCCAAGTCCGCCAAGTCAAGCCCGGGGCCTGCCCGCTTTGTGGAATGGGATTGGAGGTTGAATCTGCCGCAGTGGGTGATGACGGCCCCAACCCGGAACTTATAGATTTCACTCGCCGTTTCTGGGTCGCACTGGTGTTTTCAATACCGTTGCTGATTCTGACCATGGCCCCGTTCGTCGGTATCATGGTAGTTCGCGATTTTTTTGGTGAGCGCATGTCGCAGTGGATTGAGTTGATCCTTGCGACACCGGTGATTCTCTGGTCGGGTTGGCCGTTCTTTACTCGTGGCTATAATTCGTTTCGAACCATGAATCTGAACATGTTTAGCCTGATTGGTATGGGCGTGGGTGCCGCCTATATTTTCAGCATTGTTGCAGTGCTGGCGCCGGGCATATTTCCGGCCGGTTTCCGCGGAGCGGGCGGTCACGTGGGAGTCTATTTTGAAGCGGCCGCCGTTATCGTCACGTTGGTTTTGCTGGGCCAGGTGATGGAACTTCGAGCCCGGGAAGGCACTGGAAAGGCCATCCGCGCTCTGCTCGATATGGCTGCCAAAACCGCACGACTGATCAAACCCGATGGTACCGAGGCAGAGGTTCCCCTTGAAGATGTACAAGTTGGCGACCACCTGCGTGTGCGCCCTGGCGATAAAGTGCCGGTAGACGGTGTGCTTGTGGAAGGCCGGTCGTCCATCGATGAATCGATGATTTCCGGCGAGCCGCTGCCCGTGGAAAAGGTAGCAGGTGAGAAGGTCACTGGCGCCACGATTAATGGTACGGGCAGCTTCGTCATGGAAGCCACTCGGGTGGGAGCGGATACCATGCTGAGCCAGATTGTCGAAATGGTCGCCAATGCCCAGCGGAGTCGGGCTCCGATCCAGAAGTTTGCGGACATGGTGGCCGGAAAATTCGTACCGGCCGTTATTGGGATCGCAGTGCTGTCTTTTATCGCCTGGGCCATTTGGGGACCAGCGCCGGCGTTGTCCTATGCACTGGTGTCCGCCGTTGCGGTGCTGATTATTGCCTGCCCATGCGCGTTGGGGCTCGCGACACCCATGTCGATCATGACTGCGACCGGCCGTGGTGCCCAACTGGGCGTGCTTATAAAAAACGCGGAAGCCCTGGAGCGTTTTGCCAAGGTTGATACGTTGATTGTCGATAAAACCGGTACCTTGACGGAGGGAAAACCCAAGCTCGTAGCCGTATTGCCAGAATCAAATCACGATGAGGCAGAGGTCCTGCGACTGGCGGCCACCCTGGAGAAGGGGTCTGAGCATCCTCTGGCTGAAGCGATTGTAGCTGGTGCCGAAGCGCGTAATGTCGCCCTCGGTAAAGCCGACGATTTTGAGGCCGTAACCGGGAAGGGCGTCAAAGGGGTAGTTGACGGCAAGCCGGTGGCATTGGGCAATGCCAGAATGCTGGAGGAGCTGGGGCTGGATGGTGGCCATTTGGTTGAGGTTGCCAACACCCGACGTGACGAAGGTGAAACGGTGATGTTTGTGGTATTGGATGGTGCGGTAGCCGGCCTCGTCAGCGTAGCTGACCCGGTTAAAGAAACAACTCCGGCAGCGCTGCGGGCGCTTCATGAACTGGGTTTCCGAATTATTATGGCAACCGGTGATAACGAGCGAACTGCTAAAGCTGTTGCCGCGAAGTTAGGCATCGATGAAATCCGAGCGGACGTCCTGCCAGAAGACAAGGCCCGCATCATCAAGGAACTGCAGGCCAAAGGCCACAAGGTGGCGATGGCCGGCGACGGAGTCAATGACGCCCCCGCGTTGGCTCAGGCGGATGTCGGTATCGCCATGGGGACAGGTGCAGACGTTGCCATTGAAAGTGCTGGATTTACGTTGGTGAAGGGAAATCTAGACGGGATTGTCCGGGCAAGGAAACTCTCCGTTGCAACGATGCGCAACATCAAGCAAAACCTGTTTTTTGCATTGGTGTACAACGGGGCAGGGGTTCCCATCGCTGCGGGTGTGCTCTATCCCTTTACCGGTATTCTGATAGGCCCGATTTTCGCGGCTTTTGCAATGAGTGCGTCTTCCCTCTCTGTGGTGATGAACGCCTTACGATTACGGCGCGAGAAAATCTAGGAAGGGTGTAATCGTGCAAGGTCGCTCCGGCGAGATAATGCTCATGAGTTTAAAGGCGCATTATTTCGCCGTTGCATTGCGGACATAATTTTTACGAACATCGCTATTGGTAGGAAAAAACTTAAAAAACGGAATAATCCTTATGCAGAAGTTGACCGACGCCAGCCATCCAGTGATGCCCATTCTCCCTTCACTGCTCAGCATTACTATAATTGGATTGACCCTTGTCGGGGCTCTTATCTGGCAATCCGAATTTGCGAGTGCACTGGCGTATATTTCCTCGGCTGTGGATGGCTTGCTGCGATGGTGGTACGTCGCACTGGTTGCATTTCTGACCGCCTTTGTACTTTGGCTGGGACTCGGGCGCTACAAAAATGTGCGTCTTGGCAAAGACGATGAACAACCGGAGTACCAGCTTTTCCCCTGGCTAGCCATGCTGTTTGCCGCCGGCACCGGTGTTGGGCTGCTCTTTTGGAGCATTGCAGAGCCAATTATGCACTTCCAGGGAAATCCTTTTAGCCCAGAGGGTCTGACTCCCGCGGCGGCGTCGACAGCAATTCAACTGTCTTTTTTTCATTGGGGCCTGAACGGATGGTCAATTTTCGCAGTGGTGGCAATTACGTTCGGATATTTTAGTTATCGGCATGACCTACCCCTGGCTCCAAGATCCGCTTTGTACCCATTTATCGGCAAGAGAATCTTTGGTTTCTGGGGGCATATGGTCGATACGCTTTCTGTTTTTGCCACCGTTTTTGGTCTGGCAACAACGCTGGGACTGGGTGCCCGCCAAACCGGAACCGGGCTTAAGTGGCTGTTCTCTATCGAAGCCTCCCTTTGGTTAGAGTTGGCAGTGGTTGCCGTGGTTACTTTGATCGCGACGATTTCGGTGGTGTCCGGGGTGAGGAGAGGCGTAAAGGTATTGAGCGAGCTGAATCTCTTGCTAACGCTGGTTTTACTTGCTGCTTTTATGGTGATTGGTCCCTTTGACTATATGGCAGGGTTGTTCGTGCAGGAAATCGGCGGTTACCTGGACAACCTGTTGCTCATGACATTTTATGTTGGCGCTAATGAACCAGGAAGCTGGCAGTCGACCTGGACCGTGTTTTTCTGGGGGTGGTGGTTGGCTTGGTCGCCATTCGTGGGCCTGTTTATTGCCCGAATTTCCCGCGGACGCACCCTGAGAGAGTTTGTATTTGGGGTTCTCCTGCTGCCGACGCTGATAACCTTTGTATGGATTTCGGTGATGGGGGGAACCGCGCTTCACAGCGAACTCTTTAGTGGCGGCGGCATTGTCGATGCAGTCAATAAAGATGTCGCTTATGCGCTTTTTGCGACGATTGAGCATCTGCAAACGTCCGATTCGGTGCAGTTTGTTATGGGCTTCGTCGCGACGCTACTTATCAGCGTTTACTTTGTAACATCGGCGGATTCCGGGGCATTAGTGATCAATATTATCCTATCTGGAGGGCAACTTGAGCCCCCCAAAGTAGCAAGAGCAGGCTGGGCCATTGGCAATGGTGTGCTGACGGCCGTGTTACTGGTGGCAGGTGGCATCGCCGTCCTTCAGGATGCGGTCATACTTGCGGCTTTGCCATTTTCGCTGGTTATTGTGGTTATGGTGGCAGGCCTGTTGAAGGCGTTACGAAGTGAGCCATTGGCGGCACCCAGAGAGGGCTGTAAGTACAGTCGGGCTGATGAACCATGGACGGGGGCAGATGATGCATGAACATGGCCTGGCATGCACTCAATGTAACTTCGTTATCTAGTCCTCATCTTTCTGATATAAAACGCATTGCTACCTGCGTTTTATATGTGCTGCTTAATCTGGCGGCAGGCTTGCCCTGAAATGGGAAGTGTTTCTCCTTGGCAGTGAAGTTTTGCGCCATTATTGGGCCTCTTTAATTTCCGCGTCATGCATATTTTTCATGAAATAGCATAACGTAATGATATTTAAAGGCTAATTTGTTATGGCAAGGTGTTTGCATCTTTGATGGTCAGGAAAACTGAAACCAAAAGGTGGAAATCATGAAGAAGCAAACTTTGACAAGATCTGGACTTTTCGGCATTGGTTTGTCCGCTGCGCTTCTGGTGGCACCCTCTGTGGCCAGCGCGGACATGAGCGCCAATGTGAGTGCCGGCAGCAATTATCTTTTCCGAGGGGTAACCCAGACCGACGGCGCGACGGCTGTTCAGGGTGGTTTGGACTACGAGCACTCGTCAGGTTTTTACGCGGGTACCTGGGGGTCTAATGTGGATTTCGGTGATGGAACCAGTTATGAGCTTGATCTCTATGCTGGCTATTCTGGCGCCGTTGATGATCTCGGCTATGATTTCGGATATGTCTACTACGCGTACCCGGATGCGCCCGATTCAATTGATTTTGGCGAGATTTATGGTGAGCTGAGCTATGGAATCGGGTCGGTTGGTCTGGCCTATACAACAAACAGTGATGTAAGTGGTGAAGGGCTGTTTGTACAGGGCGATATCTACTATTACGCAGCCGTTGAGGTGCCGCTTGAGAATAATTTCAGCGCCGGGCTTTTGGTTGGTTACTACGACTTCACGGATGATAAGAAAGGGTCCGTGGGCGAGGCCAGCTACGGTCACGCTGCGGCCAGTGTCACGAAGGACGCCGGCGATTTTGGGTCCTTTAGCGTTAATTTGGAGTATGCAGACATCGAGTCAGGTGATGCGCTTGGCTCCGTTAATTCGGATGACCCCAAGTTTTGGCTCGGTTGGAGTAAAAGTTTCTAATCAACGAAGCATCTACTGCTAACCTGCATCAAATGTAAAGCAGGCCGGCCCTGTTCAAAGGGGCGGCCTGTTCCGGCGAGGGTGCCTGTGACTTGGCTATACAATCCACGAGCACTTCAAAAGAGAGGCTGGATAACTTTCCGCACCAGGTCAAACCGGGTATCCGTTGATTCACCCAGCGGTTTCTGTATCACCATAGTCGCCACCACATTAACTGGCTCCGGATCACCACCGATTTCGGCGCGCCCAACACGGGCATAGCTGCCGGTAATTTCCGGAAAATCACCGAGCACCTCCTGAATTCGTTTGCTATAGCTGATCGCGGAGTCCAGGCCTGCGCCAGGCGGTAATGTTGAACGAATCTGGAAGGTGCCTTCCCGCCGAGTGGGTACGAACTCACTGCCCAAAAAGGGAAACAGCGTCAGGCTCCCCAAAAACACCATATGGGCTATCCCCATCATCAGTTTGGGTGTTTTGACAGCAGTTCGCAGGACCGGCCGATACACCGCACTCAACCAGCCGATCAGGCGGGGCTCCTTGTGCTTGATGCCCATCCAGATACCTTCGGCTATATTTTCTACTGTTTGATCAAACACGGGCTGTTCTACTGAGTGGGTCCACCTCACGTAACGACATTGATTTCTTGTAATTTTGTTGTAATGTTATCTGGGTAGGCTTACCTCGGTTCTTCAAAGAACACAACCGAACTGACGAGGTAAGAGAAAACTATGAGTAAGAAATATTTGAGCTTGGCGTTGGCGATTTCTACTGTTTCTGTTGCACACGCAGGTACCGTTACGACTGACGGGGAGGATTTGGTGATCAATACCGACAGTGGTATTGAGGTCAAAAGGTCTGATGGTTCGGCGTCCTTTCAACTTGGTGGCCGTATTCAATGGGATTACGACGCCACGCAATCAGATGACAACGGCGTTGATACGAAGGATTTTGATGTACGGCGGGCGCGCTTATACGTCAAAGGCCATTATGGCGACTGGGCCTACAAGACTCAGTTTAACGTAGCGGAGAGTGAGGGTGCCGACGGCGGTGACGTCGAAGACCTTTACATTCGGTATCTCGGATTTGGCTCAGCAGCAAGCGTCACCATTGGTAAGCAAAAAGAGCCTTTTGGCTTGGAAGCGTTAACGAGTTCGAAAGACATTTCTGCGCTTGAGCGTTCTGCCATGACTGAGCGCTATGCTCCCGGGCGCAGTGGCGGTATTCAGTTAAGTGGGAAAGGGCGTAACTGGACCTACGGTGTCGGTTATTTTGAAGCGGATGGTGACGGCAGCAATGACTTCAACAATACGGCGATAACGGCTCGGGGTACTTTTGCGCCTATTCTGACGAAGGATGCCGTTGTTCATCTTGGTGTAGGTTATACCACGCGTGATGCAGATGTTCAGGTTGATGAGGTCGATACCTATAATCTGGAATTGGCGGGTCGTATGGGGCCCTTCCATGCTCAGGCCGAATACTTCGATTCCGAGGAAGGCCAGCTTGATGTCGATGGCTACTACGTGCAGCTCGGCTGGGTCATTACCGGGGAAAGTCGCCCATACAAAGCGGGCGTGTTTAAGCGCGTGAAGCCGTCGTCGCCCAAAGGTGCCTGGGAGGTGATCGCCCGCTTTGAGGATGGTGATGGAAAGTACAGTGACGTGGGGCTGGCCACAACCGACGGCGAGCAGACGACGCTGGGTGTCAACTACTACGCCAATAAGAATGTTCGACTCGGTTTGAGCTATATGGATGGCGAAGAAGCCAATGGCGCAAGTGGCGATGAGGTTCGTGCGCGGTTCCAGTATGCGTTTTAACAATGCATGGTTCTTGATTTTGCCCGTAATTAGCTTGAGCTCAATGACAAACAGCGTTGTTGTATGAATGTTAATCTGATAATTCAGTCTGGATTCAGTCTGGCCTGCTAATCTTTGTGACGAGTTAGAGAGTTAGTTAGGTGTTTAGGGCAGATATTTCTGCCCTTTTTTTGTTTGCGTTGTTAAGCCGACAAACCCGACTACCTGAGAAATAGTGGCGACACCTCAACCGGAGACTTTGCCCGTGCGAGCAAGATCTCCTCAGGCGTCCATCTCTGCTGACTGGTTCTTTTTGTTGGACTCAGAAGTCAACACTGAAGCCAACTGACGCCAAACGAGGCAAGTTGGGCCTTGCGCCATCCGGTGACCGGGAGACAATGTTTTGATTGTCGAATACATTGTCCAGCTTGGCGAAAACTCGCGCGCCGTCGGCAACCGCGTAGCTTCCCGACAGATCCACTACTGTGAGAGCTTCGGTCTCACTGAAGGTATTATCACCACCGCGCTTGCAGGTATTGTCGATGCACATGCTGTCGACGTAGGTGACGTTGACATACACATCCCATTGATTGCCCCGCTTCAATCCAGCGCGAAGGTTAACTGTGTTCTCTGGCAGATAGACAAGGTTATCGCCTTTACGTACGTTTCCGCTGTCACTGTCCTTGGTCACTTCAGCATCGGTATACGTCCAGGTTGCTTCGAGTGGAACGCTCAAGCCGTTGGGTAGTGTGAAGACATGGCCAGCCAGTGCCTCAATGCCCTGGATGCGTGATTCGCCCTGGCTCACACTGCCGGTATCTTGGCCACCGGCACAAGGCGTGGCGATCGTGCAGTTCTGAACCGTATTCTGATAGTCGCTGTAAAACCCGATTAACTCGTAGCGCCCGGCACCGCGGTTCAGGCGAGCACCCGCTTCATAGTTGATACTGATCTCTGGATCGACATCCGTGCCGCCAGCACCGGCGGGAACCATGCCGCGATGCACACCACTAAGCAGCGTTAACCCTGGGGTCAGCTCGTAGGTAACACCAATGCCTGGCAGTAACTCGCGGGTATCGTTACTGTCTCTGTCCTTGACTGTTAGGCGAGCTTCTTCATTATATCGTGTGCGCTTGGTTGTGATGTCTTCGTATCTCAGCAGGCCGGTCACTGCCAGTCGCTCGGTGACGGATACTCTGTCTGCTATGAAACTGCTCCATGCGTCGGCCTGTTCAAGCGCATTGTTGCTTCCATTGATACCAGTGCCTGAGGTCGTGGATACGTATTCCAAGGTTGGCCGACCATTGTTGATGATCTGATCAAAGGTATCGATTGGTTGGAAGCGATCGACTTCGTCTTCGTGATATCGGGTTCCAATCTCGACATTATGATCCATATCCGCCAGCGATGTGTTCCAGCCAACCTTGAAATCCAGGCCTTGAGACACGTACTCGCGGTTGTTGTTCTTGATTCTTAAACCGTTAATGTCAGCTTCACCCCGTAGCTGCTGCTGGGCCGCTGTATCACCATTGTTTGCGTCATCAACCAGTGCACCGAGGCCGTCGGTCTTGTACCAGTTGCGTTGAAACTCATTACGATAGACGGTTGTCGTCAATGTAAGGTCGCTGGTGAGCTCAGCCAGGTGTCGTGCCATATAACCGACGCGCTGGTTGTCCATGTTGTCGCGCTCAGACGCAAAGTAACGTTGGTCCGGATCGGATTGGAAATCGGCGTCTGTTAGCCCCAGATATGTCTCCAGGCTGAGCTCTTCACTGTAATCTACTTTCAGATCAAGCTGTTGATAGATGTCGGCGTCGGACGATGAGTTCAGTCTTAACTTGGCGACAAAATCCTGTTTGTCAAAACCGGTTTCACGGTCTGACTGGCGAATGTCTTTATAGCCGTCGGTTTCCTGCTGGTGGGTTTCGATCAGCCATCCGACCTGTTCGCTACTGGCGCCGTACCAAGCATGGATACGCTTACCGTTATCTTCGGCAATTTCGGTCGTTACATGTCCTTGAGCTTTGCTGGGAATGGGGGTTGAGCGTAGATTAATTGCGCCGCCGACCGTAGCAGGTCCGTATCGCAAGAGATCAGGCCCCTTGAGGACTTCGATACCGCTCATGCGGCCGAAGGAAGGAAAATAGTACGCAGAGGGGCCGGAGTAGGGAGCCGGGGCGAGAAGCACGCCGTCTTCCATTAACGTAACCTTGGAACTGCGGCCGGAGCCTGAGCCACGGATGCCGATGTTTGGTCTCAGTCCATATCCGTCCTCTTCCCGAATATAGACCCCGGGAACTTCCCGAGCGGCCCGCTGGATATCGGTGTACTTCATGTTTTCAAGGTCGTCACTGGTTACCACGTGGGCGGAGCCCGGTAGTGCGGAGGCGGAAACTTCGTCGCCAATGATGACAAGCTCATCCAGTGTCCGCTCTTGTGCGTGAGCTGGTATCGCGCATGCTGCGACGGCTAACGCGAGTAAAGGCCTTGAAAATAAGCGTTCCATATTGCGTCCTTATCGAATGTACGTAGATGCGCATCATAACGATAACAATAAGAATTACCAAGCGTAAATCATTCTCGACTGAGATTATTTTCAGTGTGCCTGACCAAGTTACAGATTCCGGCTGCGTTCCCAGTAATGAGTGTTTATTCTCTGTCTTGCAAAAAGTTATAAACCTGTCTAATTTTTGAGGTACATGTCGGTTCGGTTTCATAATAGGTGCCAGAAAGCAAATAGACCTTAATGTGGCCTGTCAGGTTGCGACAACCCATCCATAGATGTGTCGATAAGGCGAAAAACAGGGGCTATGTATGAGTCAGAAAGATGTTGGTAGAGGGTTTTCCCGGCGGCGGCTAATCCAGGGAACTGCCGCGATGGGGCTTCTCGTCGGTTTTGACAGCATAATGCCGGCTTTTGCCAGGGGGAGGCTGGATAATTCCAATGTCTATCATACCGTGCGTGACGGTGCTGATATCTACGATATGACGATTGCACGAACGCCACTCACCATTGGATCGAGAGTCTCCTCGCAGCCCATCACCATCAACGGTACCTTGCCAGCACCGCTGGTTCGGCTCAAGCAAGGCCGCGAAGCGATCATGCGCGTTACCAACAGGATGGATGAGCCAACATCGATTCACTGGCACGGTGTGCTACTGCCGTTTCAGATGGACGGTGTTCCCGGGGTCAGTTTTCCCGGCATCAAGCCGGGCGAAACCTTCGAGTACCGCTTTCCGGTCAAGCAGCACGGCACCTACTGGTACCACAGCCATTCCGGCTTTCAGGAGCAGCTTGGCCATTATGGGCCGATAATCATTGACCCTGTCGAGCCCGAGCCGGTCGCCTATGATCGTGAATACGTGGTGGTGCTGTCTGACTGGACTTTCGATGCTCCCGGCGATGTATTTCGTAACCTCAAGGTGGCTGAAGGCTATTACAACTACAACCAACGCACCGTTGGTGATTTCTTTAAAGATGTAGAAAACATGGGCTGGGGTGCCGCCTGGAGCAAAGCCGACATGTGGGGCAAGATGCGCATGAGTCCCCGGGACATTCTGGATGTCACGGGTTCTGAATATACCTACTTGATGAATGGTTCGCCCTCGGCGACCAACTGGACGGGACTGTTCCGACCAGGCGAAAAAATTCGCCTCAGATTCATCAATGCATCAGCCATGACTTTCTTTGATGTGCGTATTCCCGGGCTCCCAATGACGGTGATTTCCGCTGACGGCCAGCCCGTACGCCCGGTTGAGACCGATGAGTTTCGCATCGGTGTGGCCGAAACCTACGACGTTATCGTTGAGCCAACGGACATTGCCCATACCGTGTTTGCGCAGTCGCAGGACCGATCCGGGTTCGTGCGTGGCACACTGGCCAGCCGCCAGGGCTTGGAAGCACCGGTGCCTCCTATGTACCCGAGAACTGAACGCGGTATGGCGGCCATGGGAATGGGCGCGATGGACATGAAGGGCGGCATGAAAATGGGCAGCGGCATGGACACAGCCCACGGCCAAATGAAGATGAATGGCCATGGCGCCAAAATGACCAAAATGGATGCGCCGTCCGACAAAGTGAGCCTGAGTGCTGTCCCGACCGCCGGGCTCCCTATATCCCACGGCCCGGACAATCACGGCCCCGGAGCGGCAATGGTGGCTTCTAAACCGCAATCTCGCCTGGATGACCCCGGTGTTGGTTTTGAAACCGTGGACCATCGGGTGCTGACGTACGCCCAATTGCAGAGTATTGACGGCTGGCCTGACAAACGCCCTGCGGAAAGGGATGTGGAGCTCCATCTTACCGGCAACATGGAGCGTTACATGTGGTCATTCGATGGCAAGAAATTCTCTGAAGTGGATGGCCCGGTCAAATTTTATCATGGTGAGCGCTTACGGCTGATTCTGGTCAACGATTCGATGATGGATCATCCGATCCATTTGCATGGTATGTGGATGGAGCTGGAGACTGGTGCGGGTGAGTACCGCCCACGTAAACACACGATTTCTCTTAAACCCGGCGAACGAGTGTCTGCCTTGATAACGGTAGATGCGCCTGGAGATTGGGCATTCCATTGCCATCTGCTCTATCACATGGAAGCAGGAATGTTCCGTGTCGTGTCGGTTGTCTAACGAGTTCAGGGTGTGATTGCTATGATGAATCGAATAAAACGGGTTACGGGCATTTCTCTTTTCACGTTAATAGCCGGCGGGGCCTCCGCCGCTGGCACCGGTGTGCAAGCCGAACCGGACTGGACGTTACCCGTTCACGACGATGAGGTCTTTGGTCAGGTGCTGTTTGATCGGCTGGAGTATCAGCGTGACGGTAATGACGAGATCGCCCTGTGGGATGCCCAGGCCTGGCTTGGCAAGGATCGCAAACGGCTCTGGATAGAAACCGAGGGCGAAACAGATCTGTCCACCGAGAGCGGCGAAATCGAAAACTTTGATGTGCAGTACAGTTATCGCCTGGATGCCTTTTGGGACATTCAGACGGGGCTGGGCGCTCAGTCGACCTTTGGTCCAAGTCCCAACGAGGAGCGTTATTCGGCGATCATCGGCTTGCAGGGCCTCGCGCCTTATTGGTTTGAGGTAGATACAAACCTCAGGGTCACTGACGACGGCGATGTGTCGTATGATCTTGAAGCCGAATATGACTGGTTGCTAACCCAGAGGCTGGTTCTTCAGGGCCGCGGAGAGACCCTCGTCGCATTCAGTGACGTAGAGGAATGGGGAGTGGGCACCGGCATCAACAATATTGGCCTCGGACTTCGGCTGAGATACCAGTTTTCGCGGGAATTCGCTCCTTATATCGGTGTTTCCTATACGCGCTACCTGGGTAATACCAAGGACCTTCGTGAACGCGAAGGCGAGGACATCGAGTCCTCGAGTTTCGTGGCGGGTGTTCGGTGGTGGTTTTAGAACGTTTTCAAATCCGTCATGAGAACTCGGCCTGATGCGCACCGACTGGGAGGCAAACATTCACACCTGAAACACTGGTGCAAAACCACCGCCAGGCGTGCGAAAGTTGGTGGTCTGGCCCTGGTAGACACGTGCAGCGGCAAGCAAACGTTTTCCCGCGTAGGTGTAGAGGCGAATGTCGACCTTTCTCGTGGTTACGGTGCCGTCAATTCTCATGGTTCGTTCTCCTGCAGGAACGAAGTTCTGTGCGATATAGTCACCCTGCAGAATGTTTTCGAAAACGCGCCGGGTTAACTTGTTGCCGCGATAGACGCCCTTGCTGCCATGGCCGGCAACCGGTTTGAAGAACAGTTCACGCCGGGCACTCCACAGTTCTGCCGCGTCACTTGCTGAAACCAGGCGGGTCATGGGCACGGCGCTCTCCAGATATCCGGCCTCAGCCTCACTGAGTCCCCAGTCGCGCAGAGTCTGGGAATCGGACAGCAGGATCAGGTTTTGTTTGTTGGCCATGAGCGCATGCACACGGGGGTTGGGTGTTACTACCACCGCGCCGTCGAGGTAGGCGTGTCTTAGCGCCTCATGAGCCGGGGCCTCCAGTGCGAAATCCACCAGCCGATTGTACACCATGTCTATGGGCTTACCCTGTGCTGTCAATGCACCGTCGACATATTCAAGCTCCGATGGGTCGAGTATCAAGGTATCAATTCCTCTGGCCTGGAGTAGCTGTTGGGCCAGCTGGAATTCGGGGAACATAAACTGGGTCCCCGGCGCATCGTCCACGATGGCCAAGCGGCTGGGCATCGAGTCGGCACGTTGCCTTTGCCACTCCTGTTTGAACATATCGAATACCGCATCCTCAAATCCATCCAGCGCCTGCTTGGTCTCCGCGGTCTGTTGAGATGGGCCACAGCATGAATGTTGGGCCCGAGCCAGCACCGTGTTCAAAAACGCGCCGCCGGCATTGGTATTGATCTCGATCAGCTGAGGGCCGTCTGGGCCCAGGTGAAAGTCATAGCCCATGAACGCCCCTATGGGGCCTGGATTGAAATGTGCAATCTCCGGCGCCCAAGACAGTGCGTGTTCCTGATAGGGTGAAAGCTCGGCGGTTGATTCGATCGCCTGAACGATGCGCTCCATCGTCTCGATATCAGCTCGGGGGACGAAAACCGGTGTGTTTGAAAAAAGATGGTGAAGTTCAGGAACCGCTGATAGATCGTTTTCAGCACCCACAAATTGCTTCCGGAGGCTGTCAGTGAGAGCTTTGCGGTCAAGGGTTACGCAGTAGCACTGCTGGTTAAGCTGGTCTGCGTGGGTATTACTTGTTCGTTGGCATTCCTGGGTTACGTCTTGCATTTGGAGCCCGTAGCGTAGGTAAGTTGTTCGGACGGTAGTTTCAGCCTTGATCCTCGTCAAACAAGTACATGTTTGGCAACTGTTTTCAGATCTATTTCAGCTTTGTGTGTTGAGCTGCCAGAATCCCAACTTGCGCCAAGCTGATACATTTACGATATATCGTACCTGTATTAGAAAGTGTTTTGGATTTCGGAGCATTTTTATGAGTTGGTTAACAAAAAACAAGTTCCTATCCCCCATGGAGATTTTTCATGATCGTCAATTATAGAAGCATATTTCGCTGAATTCCCCACATCTTCTTTGCGACCGTCTATATGGTCCTGATGTCTGAACCTGCAGGTGCAGCCGGTTGTGAAACTGCTCTCGACTGACAGCGCATCGTTTAATGAGACAAAGCTGGTCGAGGTACAGAAATTCCAGGCGACTCTTAAGCAAATGGGTTCGTCTCGGTCATCGGGTATCAGATGCAGGGGTACGCGGTTGTTGCTCTGCGAGATGAAGATCACCTTGCGGTCCGCCAGTCAAGATTGATCGCATAAAAGATATAGTCGCGTGCAAGTTGTGCTTGAGAGCCCTTCATATCTTTGGCCTTGATTCCGGTCAAGTAAATACATGTTTAACGGCTGTGTTCAGGCCCGTTTCAGTTTTGTGTGTTGGACTGCCAGGTAATGACCACGCACGGGCGAAACCCCTGTCAGCCGGATCGGAAAACTGTACTGAAACCCTCATACCAAAAGGTGACGCGATGAAACATCCGTTTTGCAAACGTTGGCTTGTCGGGCTGACAATCAGCGTTACGATGAGTTTGCCGCTAATGGCGGCTGCGGATACTGGCAGGGCATATGTTCCCATGGGAACGGCTGATTCCGTGGGCGTTATTGATCTGGAAAGCCGTCAGGTAACGGCGTCAATTACGGGAACAGTGAATACCCACGGCTCCGCACTGACCCCGGAAGGGAGGTACCTGGTTGCAGGCAGTCTGTCTGCTCATAAAGGCCAGGAATCGGTAAGCCGCCCGGAAGGCGTAACAGAAGACGAACACGCGGCCCATCATGGCGGCGGCACCGCTGCAGTATCGGAAGACTCGAATACAGGATTGCTCTATGTGGTGGACACCGCTACGAATGCGATTGCTCGGAAACTTGAGGTTCCGGGGCCGGTGCACCATGTTCTGGTGACATCGGACGGTCGCTATGCCGTTTCCACTCACCCCATGGGCGGCGGTATCAGTGTTGTTGATCTGGACTCCGGAAAACTGGTTAAGTCTGTAGCGACGGGGCCGGCCCCCAATTTCGTGGTGGAAACGGACGACGGTCAGTCTCTTCTGGTCAGCAACAGTGGCAATGGCACAATCAGCGAAGTGGACCTTGAGCACTGGTTCGTAAAACGTAACCTGCGGGTTGGTGGCGGGCCGGAGCATATGGTGCTCGCACCTAGCAACGAGTGGCTTTATGTCAATAATGGCGCCTCCGGCCAAGTGCTTGTTGTTGAGCTCTCGAGCGGCGCCGTGGCGGCAACGTACGAAGTTGGGGACGAGCCCCATGGCGTTGGTTTGAGCGACGACGGCCAGATTCTTTACGCAACCAGTAAGGGGAGCAACCGAATCGTCCGTATTGAGCTCGCCAGCGGCGCCCGACACAGCGTAACGCTGGCCCCGACACCCTATCATCTGGCTGTATCGCCCCATAACGGCCAGCTACTGGTTACCAGTCGTAGCGAGAGCAAGCTTTGGGTGCTCGACCCGGAATCCCTCGACATAATTGATGAGATCCCGCTGAAAGGCATCGGCCATCAGATATCGCTTGAGTCCCACTAATATCGGGCTTTGCCGGTGCTGTTTTTCTCTAAAAGGGATTACTCATGGATCGACGTTTCAAGATCACTTTGGCAATTTTTGCCGTTATCGCGCTGTTTTTACTCTGGGGGGAGCACAAGGTTCACTTGCTTGGCGCGTTGCCCTGGTTGATCCTTCTTGCCTGCCCTCTGCTTCATAAGTTTATGCATGGCGGGCACGGTGGTCATAACCGCAGTGGGCAACAGTCCAGCAAGAGTGGAGAGCAGCGCGATGACTAGCGGCGCATCGGATTATGGCCTGTGGGGCCTGGTGGTATTGAATTCGGCGATTTTCATTTTCTTCGCCTTCAGTTTCTTCAAACCGCAGACCCGTCGGGACTGGCGGTCTTTTGGTGCTTTTAGCGCATTTCTCGTGGCTTTGTTCACGGAAATGTACGGGTTTCCGCTCACGCTCTATTTTCTATCCGGCTGGTTGCAGAGCCAGTATCCCGACGTAAACTGGTTGGCTCACGACAGCGGTCACTTGCTGGAAATGCTGTTTGGTTGGCAAGGCTCCCCGCACTTTGGACCCTTTCATTTGTTAAGCACGGTGTTTATTGGCCTTGGGTTTTATCTTATTGCTGCTGGCTGGCGTACGCTATATTCAGCGCAAAGGGCAGCGCAATTGGCGACAACCGGACTTTATGCACATGTCCGTCACCCCCAATATGCCGGGTTCGTGCTCATCATGTTCGGTTTTCTCTTACAGTGGCCTACGCTGCTGACCCTGGCAATGTTTCCGGTGCTGATTTGGATGTATGCACGTTTATCTGGTCACGAGGAGCGTGAAACGGAAAAAGCGTTTGGCAATGATTGGAGGGCGTATGCGGCGAGAACTCCTCGTTTCATTCCGCGATTTAGGAGCATGAGGCGTCAGACGTAGTGGCAGTTGCTACATCGATGTATAAAAATCATTTTGGAGCAACTCTTTGGTGTCATCTAACCAGTCACTTTCACTATCAACCATCGTCGGAATGGTGGTTGTCGCGATTCTTTGGGCCATCTGCTTTCCGTTTATCAGTGTTGGGTTGCCGGACGCGCCTCCTTTACTGTTTGCGGCTCTGAGAGCGTTTTTGGCAGGTGCATTTTTGATTGCGATAGGAATGAAATTTGGGCGCAAGTTCGATTGTTCATTTCGACGCTTGGTAATGCTTGCGTTGATTGGCTTCAGTTACACGGGCATGGGCCTCGGCGGTATGTTTCTCGGCGCGGGTAATGTAGGGCCAGGTGTCGCCACCGTATTGGCGAATGCGCAACCTCTCTTTGCCGCCATTTTATCGGTTTTCGTTCTTAAGGAAGTAATTACTGCCCGTTTGTATTTGGGGTTGTTCATTGGTTTTGTGGGGGTCGTTGTACTCGCTTTACCCGGTTTTGACTTTGGAACGGACCGTTTTGTCGGGGCGCTGTATGTGCTTCTTGGTGCCGTTGGAACGGCAATCGGTAACGTTCTTTTAAAGCTTCAGGCAGGTGAGGGGGATGTGTACTTGCCGATGGGAATTCAGCTCATCCTGGGTGCAGCATTTCTGCTCTTCGCTTCTTTGTTGGCGGGTGAAGGCTTTGAGGTTGACTGGACATGGTCATTTGCGGGGGTTGTTTTTGTGCTTGCAGTTCCGGCAACCGCATTGATGGTTGTGCTCTGGTATGAGCTTCTGGCCCGGGCGCCGTTGAATAAGCTCAATCCGTTTACATTTCTGACACCGGTTTTTGGTTTACTTATCGGGGCTTTATTTTTTGATGAAACATTCAGTGCAGTGGAGATTACAGGCATTGCGATCACTGTTGTGGGGCTGATTGTGATCATCATAGTTCCAAATCACGAAAAGCGTGTTGCCTGACCCTAACTTTCCAGATGACGAGTATATAAGCAAACCCATGTCGCTAAACCAGCCGTCGAATCAACCAACCTGCCAGCTAGAGAGTAGCTCCGCGACCAGAAAAATCGTGCCAGCGATGAGTACGCCGCTGGCGTCAATCTTTGGCAGTGGCTTTCTGGTCGTCGTGCCCATTCTGGCAAGTGCGGTGGGGCCTTTCGCACTTCCGGCTATGGCGGTGGT